>Ga0315294_10000008_pt1 | contig 241424 bp, 263 predicted proteins | sample YL17G13_40_MG_FD_203626 | JGI IMG/M metagenome (GOLD analysis project Ga0315294, IMG submission 203626) | Sediment microbial communities from Yellowstone Lake, YNP, Wyoming, USA - YL17G13_40 | ecosystem: Environmental > Aquatic > Freshwater > Lake > Sediment | place: USA: Wyoming | collected...
AATTTGCCATCTACATTCAGCATTTCAGATATCGAGCGGCTATGTCCATCAGTCAGCCGTGATATGATTAGGGTTATTTTAAACCGCCTGCGCAAGGAAGGGCATCTTTATTGCAAAGGCACTGGCCCGTGGCGCCCTTTGGGAGAAACGTGGTAATAGTTCCATTAAACGTGGTAATAAACGTGGTAATAACGAACAAAAAAGGGGTAAAGGGGTCGGATCTATCTGATCCGACTCAGACTTTGGGATATATAGGCATAGCGTAAAATTGCTAATGAGGTAGCTATAATACGCCAGATTATTATGGAAATATGGCTTGAAATTTAGCTATAACTAAATTATAATACATATATGAGCGGTGATAATTATTCAGAACTACAAATCAGGGAGGTGTTCCACTTAGAATTTCTGCGGTATTTCGGCCGGAAGGTTAAGCCTGCTTTCTATGCTTTAAAGGGAGGGGTTAACCTGCGCCTATTCTTTAATAGTATCCGTTATTCGCAGGATATGGATTTAGATGTTGAAAAGGTAGAGGTGGGTTGGCTTAAGGATTATGTCATGGGTATCTTAGAGATGCCGGCTTTTCAGGAGCACCTTTTGCCCTTTGGGATAAAACAAATTATCCCGCCGGCAATCGAGCGCGCCAAGCAGACGCAAACCACACAGCGTTTTAAAATACATTTAATTACCTACGCTGACGTTAATCTTTTTACTAAGGTTGAATTCTCTCGTAGGGGTATAACAGGAGAAGCCGTCGTGCAAACCCCCTTAGATTCTATTTTAAGGGCATATAAAATTGCGCCGGTGTTAGTTTCGCACTATGATATCTATCCAGCGGTAATACAAAAAATAAAAGCCCTTGCCGGACGGTCTGCAATCCAGGCGCGAGATATTTTTGATTTATATCTGTTGAATTCCCAATTCGTCCCGAACAGTGAGAAAAAGGCAACGCCGGTGGAAAAAGGGGTGTTTTTGAAGGCATACGAGCATGTTTTTCAGATAAAATTTGAAGTTTTCCGTGATACAGTGCTAGCTTATCTGGCCACAGAGGACCGAATGATACATGATAATTCATCCGCATGGGAACAGATTCAGTTAAAAACAGCCGGTTTTATCGAGCAATTAGGTAAAAATTATGCGTAGGCGGTCTCTTTTAGGGAATATTAAAAAACTCAAGGCTCCTGTATTTACCACTTTTGAATTATCAACTTCCTCGGGAAAATCTTCGTCTGTGGTTATTCAGGGTTTGAATAACTTGGTAGAAGACGGGTTGATTATAAAAGTTTACAGAGGGATATGGGCCCAGGTTGGCAATGAGCAATTAAGCCCCTACGCGGCTATTCCTTATTTGCTTACTCGTCACCGTGCTTATGTATCTTTTATAAGCGCGCTGTATCTGTATAATATAGTTGAACAGATTCCTCAAGTAATAACGCTTGCCTCTACATCCCACACAAAATTAATCAGGACGAAATTGGGGGTTTTTTCATTTCATCAGCTGACCCCTAAGTTTTTTAGCGGTTTTGACTGGTATAAAGGAGGTGGTAAATTTCTGATTGCCGAGCCTGAGAAGGCCTTGGTGGATAGTTTTTACTTGTCGGCTTGCAGGAAAAAACAATTCGGCCATTTTCCGGAACTTTTTTTTCCGAAGTCATTTAGTTTTAAAAAGGTTAAACAGTGGGCTTTGCGCATCCCCGATCCTAAAATACGAGCCCATGTTTTCAAGAAAATAGGCGCTTTAAACCGCCAATTGAGGGCAGATTAATCTATGGATTTTTGGGAAAATAAAAGAGTAACAGTAACCGGCGGAGCAGGTTTTTTAGGGAAACATCTCGTTTCTCAATTGGAAAAAACATGAGTATGAAATACAAAATATTCTTTAGTAGCGTTCAGAAAGAATTCAAAAAGGAGCGCCGCGCTCTAAGAGACTATATTTATGGCGATGCGTTATTGAGCCGATTCTTTGAAGTTTTCTTGTTTGAAGATATGCCTGCCGCTGATCGCCGCGCGGATGAAGTGTATTTAGAAGAGGTAAGGGTGAGCGATATTTATCTTGGGTTGTTTGGCGACCAATATGGCGTTGCGGATGACGATGGGATGTCGCCGACGCACAAAGAGTTTATTTTAGCATCGCAGAGCGGTAAGCCACGGTTTATTTTTGTTAAAGGCGATAACGATACGGCGCGGCATTCAAAGATGCTGGTCTTGCTTCGCATGGCGGGGGATCAATTGATCCGGCGTCGCTTTAACACAACAACTGAACTTCATTCAGCGGTTTATGCGAGTTTGGTGCAATATCTTCTCGGATCCGGGCGGCTTCTCACAGGGCCGTTTGACGCGACGGTATGCCGTAACGCGGAACTTGGTGATATTTCTGAAGATAAAATCCGCTGGTTCCTTTCTCGCGCGCGCAATGCCCGGGATTATGCCTTGGTGGAGACAACCCCTGTTGTTGATGTGTTGACCCATTTGGATTTGCTTGATAAAGGGAAGCCAAATCATGCGGCAATTTTATTGTTCGGGATTAAACCCCAGCGTTTCCTTGTTACTTCTGAATTGAAATGCATGCATTTTCACGGAACGAAAAAACTTAAACCCATTCCTTCTTACCAAATTTATAAGGGAACAGTTTTTGATCTGGTTGATAAGTCGGTTGATTTCGTGATGTCAAAGTTGAACCGCTTTGTGGGAACTCGTAAACTTGGGCCCCAAGCGCCTGTTGAATATGACATTCCTCAGGAAGTAGTCTCGGAGGGAATTGTCAATGCTGTAGCTCATCGTGATTACACAAGCAATGCCAGCGTTGAGGTTATGCTTTTTTCTGACCGGCTTGAGGTGTGGAATCCGGGAACATTGCCGCCATCGCTGACTATCGAGAGCCTGCGCAGGCCTCATTCGTCTCAACCCGGAAATCCACTGATTGCGGAACCGCTTTTTCTGACGAAATACATCGAAAAAGCCGGCACAGGGACGGTTGATATGTATGACAACTGTCGTAAAGCAGGTTTGAAGCCGCCCGAATTTCGTTTAGAAAATGGATTTTTTATTCTGACGATATGGCGAAAACAGGCCTTAGGAAAGCCAGAGTCACAGCCAGAGTCACAGCCAGAGTCACTTAGAGATCGTGTGCAATATTTGTTGAAAGATGGGCCCTTGGGTAAATCAGAAATATCCGCACGTCTTGGTCAAAAGGAAGTTTCAGGACATCTTAATAAGGTAATCCGCGAGCTTTTAACAGAGGAGCATATTGAATTAACAATTCCTGATAAACCCAATAGCCGTCTACAAAAATACCTCCTGACTAAAAAAGGCATTATATATCTGAAGAAGCGACCGAGGGCGAAATGCCCGAGGAAGTGCCGAGCCCATCCGGGCGAGGCCAATCTCTAAAATGGTGATTAACTTAAAAAATAAACGTATCTTACTTACCGGCGGGGCAGGGTTTTTAGGCTCGTACGTTGTTTCTCAATTAAAGGAACGCGGCTGCCGGAATATTTTCATCCCGCATATTGAGGAGTATGATTTGGTTACTATGGAAGCGGTTAAACGGCTCTATTCTGACGCAAGGCCGGATGTCGTTATCCACCTTGCTGCTAAAGTAGGAGGGATTGGCGCTAATCGCGAGAACCCGGGGAAGTTCTTTTATGACAACCTTATGATGGGCGCTCAGGTGATGGAGATCGGCAGGCAGAGGGGAATCGAGAAATTTGTGGCTCTTGGAACCGTCTGCTCTTACCCTAAATTCACCCCCGTTCCTTTTAAAGAAGAAGACTTGTGGAATGGTTATCCTGAAGAGACAAATGCGCCCTATGGATTGGCTAAGAAGATGCTTTTAGTCCAGTCACAGGCTTATCGCCAACAATACGGTTTTAATAGTATATTTCTGCTTCCGGTAAATCTTTACGGCCCGGGAGACAATTTTGACCCTAACTCATCCCATGTTATTCCAGCACTGATAAAAAAATGTATTGATGCAAAAAGGGGACTGTCCCCCACTATCACCTTCTGGGGCACTGGTAAGCCCACCCGCGAATTTCTTTATGTCGAAGATTGCGCTGAGGCGATAGTCCTTGCTACTGAAAAATATAACAAATCCGATCCTGTTAACATCGGAGCTGGTTTTGAAATATCCATAAAAGACCTGGTCAAGCTTATTGCCAAGCTTACTGGTTTCAAGGGTAAGATTATTTGGGATTCTACCAAGCCCGACGGCCAGCCAAGAAGATGTTTGAATACATCTAAAGCTAAGCGAGAATTTGGTTTTAAAGCAAGGACCCAATTTGAAGAAGGCCTTAAGAAAACAATTGAATGGTATAAGCGCAATAACAAGGAAATAATACTTGCAAAATAACTTGTTTATGTTATATTTCTTATAGATGTTAAAAGTAACACTTTAGAGAAATATATGCAATATATTGATTTTCAGAATGCTTTTAAGAATTTTACCGTATTTTCGCTTGCCGATATCAGGCAGGTGGAGTCGGGATTCCTCCGTCGCAGGCTTAATGAGTGGCAGGAGAAAGGCTACATTAAGAAGGTTATTAAGGGGTATTATGTTTTTTCCAGCTTAGGCCTTGATGAGAAGGCGCTTTTTGAGATCGCAAACCGTATTTACAACCCGTCATATATTTCTTTTGAGATGGCGTTGGCCTATTATGGGCTTATTCCGGAAAGTGTTTATGGTATTACTTCCGCGTCAACACGTAAGACCAGCCATTTTGTAACACCGCTAGGTGAATTCCTTTACCGAACCATCCGGCCAAAACTCTATTTCGGTTTTGATCTTTTAAAGAATGACGGCAAGTTGTTTAAGCTCGCTTCTCCGGAAAAAGCGTTCTTGGATCTTTTGTATATTAAAACTGAATTCCGCGACGCCGCTGGTTTTGAAGGCATGCGTATTAATCGCGAGGTGTTCCTTAAGTTGATGGGCCGCGGCAAAATGAACGATTATTTGGGCGCATATGGGCAGAAATCTTTGAAGAGCAGGGTGGATAATTTTTGGGAGTATATCGCGCATGTTTGAGCTTAAGCAAATTGAATCTTTTTTCCCTGAACACCTGCGGCATTTTAAGCGGAATCTTTTGCGGGAGTATTTGCAGTATAAGATTCTTGATGTTGTTTTCAGCAGCCCCTATGGCCAAAAGCTTGTGTTTATGGGAGGCACGGCGATTCATATCGCGCATGGGCTGCCGAGGTTTTCAGAGGATCTTGATTTTGATAATCGCGGGCTTACACGGGGTGATTTTAAGGCGTTGACGCAGGCAGTGGCAAAAAAGCTTATGCTTGAAGGATGCGTTGTAGAAACAAGCAGTTCGTTTAAGGGAGCTTTTAGCGCTGATATTAAGGTTGTAGGAGTTTTGTTTGAAGAGAAGCTTTCCGGGCATCGCGGAGAAAAGATCCTTATTAAACTTGACACCGAACCGCAAAAGTTTTCCTATTTGCCGGAACGGTTAGTTATAAATAAGTTTGATGTGTTTTCAGGTATTAGTGTTGTTCCAACCGGTATTTTGCTGGCGCAGAAGTTTTGCGCCATTCTTACGCGTAAGCGCGCGATGGGTAGGGATTTCTATGACGCGATGTTCTTGGCAGGTAAGACAGAAGCGGATTTTGCCTACCTGAAGGAGCGTGCCGGCATTAAGGATAAGGCAGGGCTTAAATCTGTTTTGCTTGAACGCTGCGCGAAGCTTGATTTTAAGCTTTTGGCGCGGGATGTGGAGCAGTTTTTATTTTTTCCCGCTGACGCGCGGAAGATTCTGCTTTTTACCGAGTATGTGAATAGCTGGTAATGGAGATATGGGGGCTGTCCCCGTCAGGGCTGGATACTTCTCGGGCGAAAAGAGAATTCGGATTTCAGGCAAAGACACCTTTCGGAGAGGGATTAAAGAAGACGATCGAATGGTATAAAACTAACTATTGCCAAAAGGAGTAATTATGCTTAACGGAAAGACAATTCTTATTACGGGGGGCACGGGATCATTCGGTAAAAAATGCACGGAGGTCCTTCTAAAGAAATACAGACTTAAAAAACTCATTATTTTTAGCCGCGATGAGCTTAAGCAATTTAACATGGCTAAACAGTTTCCGATTATAAAATACGATTCTATAAGGTATTTTATAGGAGATGTTCGCGATAAGGAACGCTTGTATCGCGCTTTTGAAGGGGTTGATTATGTTATTCATGCTGCGGCTCTTAAACAGGTCCCGGCTTTGGAATACAATCCGACCGAAGCGGTTAGGACGAATGTTGATGGCGCAAATAATATTGTAGATGCAGCGATTAACACGAAAGTTAAAAAGGTCATAGCTTTGTCAACGGATAAAGCCGTGAGTCCGGCCAACCTCTATGGTGCCACTAAGCTTGTTGCCGAGAAACTCTTTATCGCAGCTAATGCTTATGGCGGTGCACGGGTGAAGTTTTCGGCGGTCCGTTATGGTAATGTTGTTGGTTCTCGTGGAAGCGTAGTTCCTCTTTTTCTAGAGTTGAAACAGCGAGGTATTAAAGAGTTCCCAATTACAGATAAAAGGATGACCCGTTTTTGGATAACTTTGGAAGAGAGCGTAAATTTAGTCATAAAAGCGCTTGAGGTAACAGAAGGCGGCGAGGTATTCATTCCCAGGATTCCTTCGATGAAAATTGTAGATTTGGCAAAAGCAATTGAGCCGCGTTGTACCTTCAAAACAATAGGGATACGGCCAGGAGAAAAAATTCACGAGACCCTGATTTCAGAGGATGAATCCAGGAAAGCCAGGGCTTTTGACGGCATTTATGTGATTCTGCCCCAATTCTTCGATACAAAAGAAGTACACCTCAAATACGATAAATACCCTTCGCTCCCTGGAGGTTTTGTTTACCGTAGCGACACCAATGATGTTTGGCTCACCCAGAAAGAAATTAGCAGGATGATCAAGGATCTGGCGCTGGAAGATTAAAAACACATGAGAGTTATACCTTACGGACATCAATCTATAGACAGAAAAGATATTAATGAGGTTGTAAGAGTCCTGAAATCTGATTGGCTTACTCAGGGGCCTAAAATAAAAGAATTCGAAGACGCTCTTTGTAAATATACCGGCGCAAAATATGCAGTAGCTGTATCTAGTGGTACTGCAGCTTTACATGCCGCTATATATGCCATAGGTATAAACCAAGGTGATGAAGTTATTGTCCCTGCCATAAGCTTTGCTGCGAGCGCAAATTGTGTTGTATTCCAAGGCGGAAAGCCGGTTTTTGTTGATGTTCAATCCGATACATTATTGCTTGATCCGGCCAAAGTAGAAGATAAAATCACAGATAAGACAAAGGCAATCATTGCTGTTGATTATGCAGGGCACCCTTGTGATTATGATGAATTAAGAGAGATTGCTACCCGGAATAATCTGTTTCTTATAGACGATGCATGTCATGCTCTCGGCGGAAGCTATAAGAATCGCCGCGTAGGATCGATTGCGGATTTAAATATATTCAGCTTTCACCCTGTAAAACATATTACTACGGGTGAAGGGGGCATGATAACTACAGATAATCCAAGTTTCGCTGAAAAGATGCGCGTATTCCGTAACCATGGCATTACAACCGATCATCATCAAAGGGAAGCTCAAGGGTCCTGGTATTATGAAATGGTTGATCTTGGGTATAATTACAGGTTGACGGACTTTCAGTGCGCACTTGGTATGAGCCAGCTAAAAAAACTCCCGCAATGGATCGCCCGCAGACAGGAGATTGCGAGATATTATGATAAAGCTTTTTCTGAAATTGAAGAAGTAACCCCATTAAAAGTACGACCCGAGGTTGTTCACGCATACCATCTTTATGTAGTCCGGTTTGATACGGAAAGGATTAAGAAGGACAGGGGAACCATTTTCCAGTCCTTGCGTGATAAAGGAATAGGCGTGAATGTGCATTACATACCTATACATTTACATCCCTTTTATCGAAAGACCTTTGGAACAGGGCCCGGGCTCTGCCCTGTCGCAGAAAATGCGTATCAATATATCATATCCTTGCCTATGTATCATGGGTTAGGTAATAATGATGTCGGAAAAGTAATAGAGGCGGTAAAAGAAATTGTAAGAAGAGCTTAGCGCTACTTACTCGCGGATTAAGAGTGTCAACTTGTTTGCATACTAGAATAAGAGGAGGGACGATCATGAAAGAACATTATTTTGATTTCGGCAACATCTCTCGCGCTGTTCTCTTCGGGGCCAGCGAGACCCTGTCTAGAATAATTGAGGGGCAGCATATTGATGAAATCCTCGTTATGACAGGACCTCGTCAAGCAGAGCTTATTACTCATACAGGCGAGACGTGGAAAAGCTTTCTTAAGCGTCGCAATATCCGATGTCTTTTTGCCGAAACTATTCAGGGAAATCCCGAACTTCTTGAATTTATAACAGATGAGACGATAGGCATTTCCAGCGGATGCCCATATATTTTCAGAAAAGATGTTATTGAACGTTTTCATTATAAAATCATCAATGGTCATTCCTCCCGGCTTCCTCAACAGCGCGGAGGAGGCGGTTATTCCTGGATGATTATGCAGGGAAACCGCGTCGGCTATGCAGTCTGGCATTTGGTTGATGAGGGAATTGATACAGGTGATATAGTATCTCTGGAAGAGTTCGAATATCCTGCCAGTTGTCAACACCCGGATGATTATCTAAAAGAAAAATCAGTACACGAATATGATCTGTTCAAAAGAATTTTTACCGATATCAAATCAAGAAAGCCGTTTCCACTCATGGCGCAGTCAGACCACATGGGGATTTATATGCCTCGGCTTCTTACCGATATTCACGGTTTTATTGATTGGAAATGGTCCAATCAAGATATTGAGCGGTTTGCTCATGCTTTCGACCGTCCATACAAAGGCGCAAGTACGTTTCTCATGGGAAAACAAGTCAGAGTCCGGAATGCCATGTCGGTGACTTTTGATGGATTGTTTCATCCATTTCAACACGGTATTATTTACCGACTTTTTGACAATGGTGTGTATGTAGCCTGTAGAAATGGTTCTCTGCGTTGTTCTCTCTTTAGCAAGAATGGTATTGAACCGGTAGAATATAACAAACGGCTTATAGGCGAACGTCTCTACACCCCAGCTCAATACCTGGAAACAGCCATGAGAACCCGTGTGGAGTTTCTTCCGAAAGGGCCGTTGATCAAAGAGTGGCAAGCTTAAAATAAGCGGAGAAAATAATGAATACTATAAATAGCCAAGCAATGCAAAAGCGCGCAAAACAGCGGATACCCGGCATGACCCAGCTTCTCTCAAAGCGGCCGGACCAATTTTCCCTGGGAGTATGGCCCGGGTATTACAGCAAGGCAAAAGGGGTTGAGGTCTGGGATCTGGATGGGAATAGATATATTGATATGAGCATCGGCGGTATCGGCGCAAATGTTCTCGGATATGCCGATGACGATGTGGATAGAGCAGTATGCAAAGCAATAGAAAATGGTTCCAGTTCGTCTCTTAATTGCCCCGAGGAAGTTGAACTTGCCGAACTGTTGTGTGAGCTTCATCCCTGGGCAGATAAAGTACGCTATGCGCGCAGCGGCGGAGAATCAATGGCTATCGCAGTCAGAATCGCTCGCGCGTATACCAACAGAGATAAGGTGGCTTTTTGCGGGTATCACGGGTGGCATGACTGGTATCTTTCGGCAAATTTAGGGACGGAAAATGCTTTGGGGGAACATCTTTTGTCCGGGCTGGATCCTCGCGGGGTTCCAAAAGGCCTGACCGGTACCGCAATTCCTTTTCGATACAATCATATAGATGAACTTAAGGATATTATTGCAAAGCATAGAAATGATCTATCTGCAATTGTTATGGAACCAATACGTGATGATGAACCTGAAGCCGGCTTTTTTGATGAAGTCCGTTCCCTTGCAGACGAGACGAAGGCCGTTTTTATAATTGATGAAATTTCCGCAGGGTTTCGTATGAATACCGGCGGTGCGCATCTAATGTATGATATAGAACCAGATATAGCCGTATTTTCAAAAGCTTTAGGGAATGGCTATCCAATAGCTGCCATTATTGGCAAGGAAAGGTTCATGGATGCTGCACAAAAAACGTTTATAAGCAGCACAATGTGGACAGAGCGAATCGGGCCAACCGCTGCACTGGCGACTATTAAGAAACACAGGTCATGCGATGTAGGCAAACACCTGGTGTCAATCGGAAGACTCGTTCAGGATGGGTGGCTGCGGCTTGCACAAAAGAACGGGTTGAAGATTCATATAGGGGGGATTCCTCCGATTAGCCATTTTCAATTCGAATATGACAATGCCCTTACTTTGAAGGCTCTTTTTGTCCAGTTAATGCTCGAACGTGGTTTTCTGGCATCCACCTTGTTTTATTCCATGTATGCACACCAGCCGCAGCACGTAGAGAAGTATCTTTGTGCCGTTGATGAGGTATTCGGCATTATTGCAAAAGCACAAAAAGCGGGAAACAGTGAGCGGATGTTAAAAGGCAAACCCGCAACCGCCGGTTTTAAACGTCTCACATAACCGGTATCCTTTAGGATTATATGACTCCTGTTTCGTCTTCACTTGTCTTGGGTACGGTACAGTTCGGATTTGCGTACGGAATAGCCAACAAAAGGGGCCAACCCGACCAGGCAATGGTAACGGATATCGTACGAACTGCCTGGGGATATGGGATTAGAGAATTCGATACTGCCCAGGACTACGGGATCAGCGAGAAAGTGTTGGGAACCGCTTTCGCTGAACTTGACATTTGCGCAGAAGCTAAAGTAATCAGTAAGATTAATCCTGAACTCAGCCATTGCGATTCCCAAGTCATGACGAAAGCTGTGGATGCATCTTTAGAAAAGTTAGGGGTACCGTGTCTTTTTGGGCTGATGCTCCACAAGGAAGACCTGCTTTGCCAATGGCCAAATGGCCTTGGAGACATTTTACAGGGCTTTATCACATCTGGGAAAGTGAAGAAGCTGGGTGTTTCGGTTTACTCACCGCAAAAAGCATTAGAGGCTTTGAACACGGCCGGGATTGATATGATTCAAGTCCCGACCAATATTCTTGACAGGCGATTCGAGCGGCAGGGAGTTTTTGATCTGGCAGCAAAAAGAAAAAAAATGGTCTATATCCGGAGCGTTTTTCTTCAGGGCCTTATTCTCATGGAGCCAGAAGGCCTCCCAGAGCAAATGTCTTTTGCAAAGCTGGTGCTTGCTAAAATCAAATCTCTCTCTCATAAACTGCACTTAACGCGGCATGAATTGGCGTTAGGCTATCTTAAAGCAAAACTGCCTGAGGCAAAATTGATTATCGGAGTGGATACGCCCGGACAGCTAATTGAGAACATAGGGTGTTGGAAAAGAAAACCCGCAGCAGATTTAATCCCTTCGGTCTTAGAATATTTTGACCATGTGGATGAAAAGATTTTAAACCCTACATCCTGGAGCATTAATCAATGATAGCGGCTTTTATTCAAGCGCGAGTGACATCAACCCGCCTTCCCGGTAAAGTACTTAAGCCGATCCTGGGAAAACCGATACTGGAGCTAGAGACCGAGCGTGTTCAATCCTGTCAGACAATTGACCGTGTTATTATTGTGACCAGCACTTCTCCTGATGATCAGCAGATCGTCAATTTCTGTAAACAGCGTGATATTGACGTCTTTTGCGGGAACCTGGAAAACGTCCTTGACCGGTTTTATCAGGCAGCACGGAAGTTTAAACCGGACCACATTGTCCGTATAACCGGCGATTGTCCCTTGATCGATCCGAAGGTAGTTGACAGTATGATACGGCTTTATTTAGACAAGAAATGCGATTACGGTACTAATTGCGTGCCGCCTACATATCCGGATGGGCTCGATGCGGAGATTTTTACTATGGAAGCCCTGACCCAGGCCCACCGGGAGGCGGTACTGCCGTCGCATTTAGAACATATCTCGCCATTCTTTGAAGGACAGCCCGACCGTTTTAAAACGGTAAATCTTGCTAATAGCGTTGATCTTTCCGCATTGCGTTGGACAGTTGATGAACCGCAGGATTTCGAGTTTGTGAAAAAAATTTTTGAAACCCTGTATCCGTCAAAACCTTTATTTGGCATGGAGGATATTTTCAGCGTCCTTGAAAAAAACCCGCAATGGGCTGTATTAAACAAGCAATTTACGAGAAATGAGGGGCTTTTAAAATCGAAAGAAAAAGATAAGGTATTCCGGGAACGAAACACCGGGTTGCAGGACCATAGGAAATAGGATCATGTTTTTCTAAAAGCGCACAGGCAGATTAAAGATATGGTTTCAGTTTATTTTAGAGTCGATGCAGATGAAAAATTGGGCCTAGGGCATTTGTCCCGATGCCGTTCATTGATGTTGGCTTTTTTAAATGCGTTTCAATGCACATTCTCAATAGATAGTGCTGATAAGGGCTTGGTCAAAAGATTTATCCCAAATATTGATTTTGATTTTTATGGCAGCGGAAGATCCCACACAGGACAGCATTTCGATATTGCCATTGTTGATGTGCCAGAAATAGCCCATAAAAAAAAAGAGCACCTAGGGGGGATTTCAGATTTAATTGTCTGTATTGATGATGAGGGGCCGGGGCTTGCGTATCAGGATATACTTATACGCCCTAATCTTCTGAATCTGACGAAGCCGTTAGGCACGGTGATATCTTCAGATTGTTACTGGTCAGGCCGGGATTACATTATTCTTCATCCCGATTTTGCAGTTGCAGCGGATCAGAAAAAGAGCCAAAATAAAAAAGTTAAAGAGCTACTTGTCTGTTTTGGCGGCAGCGATCAGTGCGGCTTGACTGTGCGCGTAATACCTGTTTTGAGAAATCTTGCAACGGATATCAAGATTCATATTGTTCTGGGTGCCGCATTCCGCCAGGATGCGGAAGTTGCGTCTGTCCTGAAAGGCGACCCTCGTTTTTCAGTCAGCCGCAATCTCTCAAATATGGCCCAGCATTTTAGGAATGCAGATGTATCGCTTATCAGCGGCGGAACTTTGCTGTATGAGGCCTGTTCCCTGGGCGTACCGTCTGTGGTGGTTTCTCAGAACGAGCCACAGGAAACAGAGTCCAGGATCTGCGCTGCCGCAGGCGCAGTTCTCAGCCTTGGCGTCAATAGCTCCATTTCAGATGACGAATTATTTGCGGGCCTTCAAAGATTGATTGAAGACGGCTCCCTGAGGGAAAATATGGCGAAACAGGGGCCGGGTATTGTTTCGCCAGACGGGGCAGGGCGCATTGTTTCACGATTGCGCTCATATATAAGAAAAGAGGCTGGACAATGATTGTTGTGATTATGCAGCCTACATATCTGCCCTGGATAGGCTATTTTGATTTGATGGATACCGCTGATGTATTTGTAATATTCGATACGGTCCAGTTTGAAAAACAGGCATGGCAGCAGCGCAACAGGATCAAGTCGGCTGAAAATGAATCGAGATGGCTGACTGTTCCGGTTATTCAGGACCTTGGACAGAAGATAAGTGACGTAAAAATCAATAATTCATTGTCGTGGCCCAGGAAACACTGGGGGACAATTGAACAATATTATAAGCGAGCTCCATACTGGAAAATGTATTGCGACGGTTTGTCAGCAATATATTCCCGGCCGTGGGATTCTCTTCTTGAATTGAACGTGGCCCTGATCAAATTTATAAAAGACCAGCTTGACATCAAAACAGAGCTTGTCAGGGCATCCGCATTGCCGGTTTCCGGGGAAAAGGTCCGTTTGTTGGTGAATATCTGCCATTATTTCAAGGCGGATGTATATCTCTCGCCGGCACGGGCTGCCGATTATATAGAAGAAGATAACATCTTTGATTCAGAAGCAATATCCTTGATATACCATCAGTATGAACACCCTGTATATGCGCAAATGTTTCTGGGTTTCACACCATATATGTCATCGATTGATCTCCTTTTTAATGAAGGGCCAAAAAGCCTTGATATCATTCGTTCCGGGCGCCTTAACCGTGATTTACTCCTTCAACAAAAGGGAACGCAAGGGAAGGATAAATGAGTAAAAAAGTATATATTGTTGCAACTATAAGGCCGTGGAATATCAATATCTTCAACAATATTATTAGCAACTATCCTGGACATTGGCATCTAATCACAGCGGTAAAAGATTTAACACTGGAAAAGATTAAACAACTTAATCCACGCTATATCTTTTTTCCTCACTGGAGCCATATCGTACCACGGTCAATTACAGATTTTAGTGAATGTGTTTGTTTTCATGAGACAGATGTGCCGTTTGGGCGCGGTGGAAGCCCCATCCAGAATCTGATAGTGCGCGGGTATAAGGAGACAAAAATAACGGCACTAAGGATGACTAAAGATCTGGATGCTGGGCCTGTTTATCTGAAGCACCGTCTTTCGTTACAGGGCCGGGCTGAAGATATTTATATACGTTCCTCAAAAATTATCGCAGGGATAATCAGAGAAATAATAACAAAAGAACCAGTGCCAAAACCACAGAAAGGAAAAGTTGTGGTATTCCAACGGCGGACCCCCGAACAAAGCGTTATACCTCTTAAGCTTAAAGCCATTGACGAAATATTTGACTATCTACGGATGCTGGATGCGGCAGAGTATCCGAAGGCGTTTATTGAGCGTGGCGGTTTCAGGTATGAGTTTTCGCGCCCTATATTATTACGGACAGGAGTAATCCAAGCTGATGTTCGGATTAGCAAACAAAAATCGAGGAGAAAAAATGATTTTACAAAATTATCGTAACATACTGATGTTTTTTGCGCATCCTGATGATGAGACATTGGCGGCTGGGGCGACTATGTCAAAGCTTAATCGTTTAGGCGCTACCATACACATAGCTATCCCCGCTACAGGCATTCATAGCCGGCGCAATATATCTTCTGGGAAATCCAGGAAAACAAATCTTGCCAAATTGCGGCAAGACTGCCAGCGCGCCTGCGCTGTTTTTGGCGTTTCCAAAGAACATATATATCTCGGTGAATTTTTCGATAATGAAATGGATAAGGGCACATTGCTTGAAGTAGTTCACTGGTTACAGGCAATTATCGTTAAGGTGAAACCCGACATGATTTTGACGCATCACAGGTACTGCACCAATATCGATCATCAGTATTGTCATGAGGCCGCTGTTGTTGCCACCAGGCCTGCGCTGAACAGTCACATCCCGATTTTATGCGGCGAAGTTCCAAGCAGCACCGGCTATCTTAGGCCTGCCCAATGGGAGCCGAACTTATACGTTGAAGTCTCCGAAGAAGATTTGGAAGCGAAGGTACGAGCCATGAAATTATATAAGGGCGAAGCTCGGCTTGATCCACACCCCAGGTCACCGGAAGTTTTAAAGGCGTTAGCAAAGGTGCGTGGTTCAGAGTCAGGGTATCTGTTTGCAGAAGCGTTTATGATCCAACGGATATTCGGATAGGTTAAATTATGAGCATTACTATTAACAATAGAGTTATCGGATCGGGCAATCCCGTATATATTGTTGCCGAGATGTCTGCAAATCATAACCAGAGTCTTGGCAAAGCAATCAAGATCGTAGAGGCTGCTAAAAAAGCCGGTGCGGATGCGCTAAAAATTCAGACATACACTCCGGATACTATGACCATAGACTGTAAAAATGAATATTTCAAAATTAAAGGCACTATTTGGGAAGGTAAAAATCTTTATAGGTTATATCAAGAGGCGTTGACTCCCTGGGAATGGCACCCTAAATTAAAGAAGGCTTGCTATAAGCTCGGGTTGGATTTCTTTTCAACCCCGTTCGATTGTACATCGGTTGATTTCTTAGAGAGTATGGATGTTCCTGCATACAAGGTAGCCTCTTTTGAGCTGGTAGACATACCTCTTTTAAAAAAAGTTGCCGGTACCGGCAAACCAATCATTATCTCTACCGGAATGGCGACGGTGGCAGAAATAGACGAAGCAATCCAAACAATAATAACTTCAGGAAATAAGCAGATAGCCTTGCTTAAATGTACCAGTGCCTATCCTGCACCTCCGGAAGAAATGAATTTGAATACCATTCCTCATCTTTCAAAAACTTACGGCATTCCTGTCGGCCTTTCTGATCATACATTAGGCAGCGCCGCTGCAGTGGCATCAGTTGCCCTCGGGGGATGTATTATAGAGAAACATCTTACTTTGAGCCGTAAAGAACGCGGAACTGATAACGCATTTTCAACTGAACCGGACGAATTTAAGAGCATGGTTGATGACGTCCGTACCGTAGAGAAGGCCCTGGGAAAGATCACTTATGAAATTACAGAAAAGCAGAAGGAAAACAGAGTTTTTCGCAGGTCGCTTTTTGTAGTCAATGATATTAAAAAGGGTGAATCTTTTTCAAATGAAAATGTCCGCTCCATAAGGCCGGGCCATGGAATGCATACAAGATATTTGGAGCAAATTTTGGGCAGGAAAGCTACTCAGGATATTAAAAAGGGAACGCCGTTAAGGTGGAACCTGGTAGAAGGGCTATCGCCGGACAATAGAAGCGAGTTATAAATGATAAACGTTAATACAAGAAGTATTTCTCCTGAGGTTTTAGGCACCGATAAACAATTGGGACCGGTTTTTCATGATAAAGAGTGGCTTGAATACCGCAGGAAATGGGATGAATATCCTAAAAAAGGGATCGTCGAAAAAGTTCCGCTGCAGCTCGATCTTTTTGCAGTTGATGTGTGTAATCTAAAATGTCCTATGTGCCCCAGGCGGACATATATCCCCGGCAAAGGATATATGGATTTCAATCTGGTGAGAAAGATATTAGATCAAGCAGCGGATTACGGACTGTGTGCTTTTAATTTTGGAGGATTAGGGGAGCCGACCTTGTATCCTAAGCTTTTTGAAGTAATTAGATATGCAAAAGAAAAAGGCGTTCTTGATGTAAATATGCATACAAATGGCACACGGTTAGGGCCTGATTTTAACCGGCAGTTGATCGAATCCGGCCTTGACCGACTGATTATTTCTCTTGATAGTGCGGATAAAGAAAGATATGAAAAGATACGTATTGGAGCAAAATTTGAAAAGGTCTATGCGGCAGTTGAAGATTTAATCAGGCAGCGTAACGAACATCAAAAAGCAAAGCCGCATATTAAAGCAAATTTTATTGAAATGAACGAAGACGACCCAACCGAGAAGAATAAGTTTATCGCTTATTGGGCTAATAAAATAGATCGCATATCAATCTTGCGGTATCTTGACTGTCAAAATGGAGAGGAAGGGATTTATCATAAAGAGAATTATAAGCAGGATGATAATTTCTGCTGCGCAGAACTGTGGCGCAGGCTGCAAATATGGAGCGATGGCATAGCAACGATCTGTTATCGGGATATAAAGAAAAGATTTATTATTGGTGATATTAACAAGCAGGTAGTTTCTGATATCTGGACGGGTGAAAAAATGCAGTATGCAAGAAATCTTCATCGCAAGAGTTGTTTTAAGGAACTAGATTTATGCCGTGACTGCGCCAATTCTTATAATCCGAAGGAGGCATAAATTGAAACTGAAGAAGAATTGGGAAATTAAAGCAGGTTTTTTGGCCAAGTTGAGAAATCTTTATCGTAAAGGTAGATTTAATCTGGCCTTTTATATCTATAGGTACCGATTTAATCATCCCAATAAAACTAATATTGAGAAATATCCGATTGATATCGTAGCCGAACTTGCGAATGTTTGTAATTTGCGATGCGTGATGTGTTTTCAGACTGATAAGGCATTGCCGGTTTTAAAGACTACCAGCGTTGCGTTAATGAAAATGGATACATTTAAGAAGATTGTTGATGAGTGCGCCAGGTATAGGATCCCCGCTTTAAAATTGAGCTGGCGGGGAGAATCTATGCTGAATAAACATTTTACGGAAATGATACGTTATGCAAAAGCCAGGGGTATTCTAGAAGTAACATCTTTAACTAACGGGACCCTTATGGATGAGCGTATGTGTCGTGAAATTATTGATGCTAAGCTGGATCAGCTTGTTATTTCTATTGACGGATTTACCAAGGAGACATACGAAAAGATTAGAATCGGTGCTGATTATGACGCGGTTTTAAGTAATCTTAAAAACTTAATCGCTATCAAGGGGAAATCAAGAAAGCCGTTTATCCGGTTGCAGTATACGGAATCCCAGATAAACAGGCATGAGACAGCAAGGTTTTATGATTACTGGAAAGATGAGGTAGATGAGATTGCTATTTCCTATTGTAAAGAATTTGGATCTCCTCAGAAAGAAGACTCTAGTAAGATGCCTATCTACGAGTATTGTTGTCAGCAGCCATTTCAACGTCTGATTATTATGGCTGATGGCACAGTAACTGTGTGCGCTACGGATGTCATGGGGAGTATTGCTATAGGCAACGTTAATGATACGAGCATAAAAGATTTATGGAATTGTTTAAAGATAAATGAGCTTCGCAGACAGCATAAGGCTGGAAATTACCATTTTAATCCCATGTGTCGGATATGTATACACCATCTTTTCGAGGCCAATAAAAAAGCTGGTCGTCTTGCCGCTTAACTGACTTGAGCATTATTTAAGGATTAGCTTAACATAAATGTCGAAAATACGAATTATCGGAAAGAATATTAGTTTTTTAGCGGCAAACCGCATAGTAGCTGCCGCAATCTCGTTTGCCCTTTTTCCTTTTGTAGTCAAATTTGTAGGTAAGGAAATATATGGAGTTTATTTGATAGCTATGGCCATTACCGGCTATTTCGGGCTTTTAGATTTCGGCGTTATGGCTGCGCTTATTAAATATGTTTCCGAGTACAACGGGAAAAAAGACAGGGAATCAGTAAATAAAATTGTTAATGCATCGTTTACCTTTTATGTGCTGATAGGTATAACGGTTTCGTTGTTATTTTTCTTTTTTGCATTGTATTTTACGAAATTTTTTAAAATACTTCCCTCAAATATCCCCATAGCAAAGAACCTGTTTATTATCGCGGCCTTTTCAACCTTGCTGATCTGGCCGCTTAATACATTCCGCGGCTTTATACAGGGGTTGAATCTATGGGATGTGGACGCTTCGGTGAATATTGGGGTCCAGGTCATCAATTCCATCATCACCTTTATTTTATTGTCGTCTGGTTATGGGATCATCCAGGTTTTTCTTTTTAATCAGATCATGACGATCATGGGCGGCATTGTTTTCTTTGTAGTGGCAAGAAAAAGGTATGGTTTTACGCTCACCTTTCCTTATACGGAGCTGAAGACGTTCAAATTCATATTTAACTTCAGCTTCTTTTGTTTTGCCAGCGCATTACTCAGCGTTTTTTTGTTCCAGATCCATAGCCTGATTATCGGCTACTTTGTTTCCGTGTCGGCCGTGGCAATCTATGCCGTTGCGTTCAATATCCAGGCTTATTTAAGGACCCTTAATTCGATTATCGGAACTCCTCCCTGGACCATGGCTTCCGAGATGGAGGGGCGCAGGGAGCATGATAAGCAGCAACAGCTTTTGTTTAAAGGCACGAAGTACATGGCTGCAGTTTTCTTGCCAGTGATCCTCGTTATGTTTGTTTTTGCCCGGCCTTTTATTACCTATTGGATGGGTGATACGTTTTATGAAAGTATCCTTCCGGCGCGGATCATCATATTTTTTTGGTTTTTTAGTGGCACATTGGAAATTGCTAGCGGTATGTTGTCAGCCAAGGGGATTGTTAAACCACAGCTTTTTATCCAGATGGGGATCGTTGCGGCGAATATTGCTATTACATTGTGCCTGATCAAGAAGTTTGGGATCGTGGCGCCGGCGATTGGTTTGACAGCATCCATGATATTAGTCGGTTTTCCGTTCACGTTAAAAGTTTCTTTAAAAAGCCTCAAGGTCCGCTTTGCCGATTATTTTGAAAAATCTATCAGGGGCAATTTATGGTTTTATGGATTTGCCTCCTTGTTTTCTTATGCGATGCTGCGTTTTTGTTATCCTAAAAATATTTTAGCCGTAGCGTTAGAGATGGGCGTTATATATGGGGTTTCGTTAAGTTTATATTATGTCAGTTTAAGTAAATTAGATAGGCAGGATATAAAAGGGTTATTTCTAAAACAATCGTCTAAACATTAGAAAATTATTGCAAGAGTCACTAGAAAAAAGTTTGAGTTAAAAAGTCAATATAGTTAAATTTTAAGTAGTAACGGCTAAAAATATGCGAATTTTATTGGTTATCTATGATAATGGAGCTTACATTCATTACTTTCCCCAGGGTTTAGCTTATATTGCTGCGGTATTATCTCAAAACGGGCATTATGTGGAAATATATAATCAAGATACCTTTCATTATACAGAAGAGCATCTTAAGGAATATGTTGAAAAAAATGATTTTGATGTTATCGGTGTGAGTGTGATCGCTGGGTATTACCAATATAGAAAGTTATTAAAGATTTCCAATGTTATCAATGCGCTTCGTAAAAGACCTTTTTATATTATCGGTGGGCATGGCCCGACACCTGAACCTGAATTCTTTCTTTTAAAAACACAAGCGGATGCTGTGGTGATGGGAGAGGGGGAGCTTACTATTATTGAATTGCTTAATGCATTGAAGAATAAAACTACCTTTTCGGGGATACAAGGAATTGCTTATAGAGAAGGCAAGAAAGTGGTGATTAATCAAAGACGAACTCTCATTCAAAATATAGATAGTATACCATTTCCCGCTTTTGATTTGTTTCCCATTGACCATTACAGGCTTTTGAGGATGCCCTACGCATTGAATAGTGATTTTGTGATGCCGGTTCTTTCTGGTAGAGGTTGTAATTTTAAATGCAATTTTTGCTATCGGATGGATGAAGGACTTAGGATCCGCTCCAATGCCAACATTATTGAAGAGATAAGGTTGTTAAATAAAGATTACAGAATAAATTATATTATTTTTACCGATGAACTTTTAATGACTTCGCCTGAAAGGACAATTAATCTGTGTCATGATTTTCTAAAAAAGAAATTACATATTAAATGGTCTTGTTGTGGGAGACTTAATTTTGCTAAACCAGAAGTTTTAAGGCTTATGAAAAAATCAGGTTGTGTTTTTATTAATTATGGTATAGAAGCTATGGATAACCGAATACTTAAAAACATGAATAAGGTATTAACGACAGAACAGATTACAAAGGGGATTGAAGCAACTTTGGAAGCTGGGATAAGTCCTGGTTATAACATTATATTCGGTAACATTGGAGAAAATAAAGAAACATTATTAAAAGATGTGGAATTTTTGCTGAAATATGACGATTGTTCCCAGATGCGCACTATCAGGCCGGTGACTCCTTATCCCGGCTCGCCACTCTATTACTATGCTATTGAAAAAGGTTTACTGAAAGATTGCGAGGATTTTTATGAAAATAAGCATATTAATTCCGATCTTTTAGCGGTAAATTTTACTGAGCTTACTGATGAAGATTTTCATTTTTCTTTGCTTGAAGCTAACACGTTGTTATTGAAAAATTATTTTAGTAAAAAATGCAACGCTATGATTTCAGAGGCAGAAAATCTATATTTAAAAAAGAATAAGGACTTTCGAGGTTTTAGGCAAACGTAAGATTTGCTGTCAAATTAATTCATTACGCAATAAATGGCGATGAATAAGGTAATCTACATTACAATTTTTGCTTTAACACCGCAGATCGAAAGATACCTGTTAATACAGGATGTGATCGAAGCGGGCATTAAAGTTGAATATTGGGACTTGAAAGGTATTTATTTTAAAGACCGTCATTTTGAGAATGCGGTCTCAAGGGAATATATTAGAGAGGTCAATTCTTTAGAGGAACTTAAGGCTCGTTTAAAGAACGAGGACTTAACAGAGACCGTATTTGTTTTGCAGGTCTATTTTGGATGGCAGATTCTTTCCCTGTATTTAATTATAACGCGTTTTGGATGTAAGATAGTTTATTTTCCCTGGGTAATGTATGCGAGAAAGGCGTTGATCACCAGGATAATAGATAAGCTCCGGCCGATAGATTTTTTTCGGGCCTCTTTGGATTTAATTGCGAAATTATGCAAAAAAGCAGGGTTAGTAAAAAAATATGACCTTGTATTTACCGCCGGTCAATTAACCAGGGACGCTTTTAAGGACCATGGTAAAGTAGTAAATATCAATTATGTTGATTATGATTATTATCAACTATCTAAAAATAAGCCTGAACGGATAGTTTCTGGAGATTATTGTGTTTTTTTAGATGAAGGCTGTGTGCATAACCCCAATGTTAAGATTTTGAAAATGGAAGAGCTCGATCCCGACAGGTTTTATGGGGTGCTCAATCGGTTTTTTGATGTGATCGAGAAGAAATTTAGATTGAAAATAGTGATCGCGGCGCATCCCGGTATTAATTATGATAGAAGTATTTTTGAGGGAAGAGAAACTTACGAAGGAAAGACCTGCGAGTTAGTTAAAGATTGTAAATTTGTTATTTCGCAATCAAGCACCTCAACTTCTTTTGCCGTGCTTTATAAAAAACCAATCATATTTATTTATACTGATGAATATGCGCTTAAAAGAAAAACGAGCTTTAGGACGCTCGAATTTCTTTCCAATAAATTAGGGTTAAAATCTTATAATATTGATTTAAGAGAAAACCTCGATACCTTTGAAATACCTGATATTAATTCAGGCCTATACGATGATTATAAGTATAATTGTCTTACCTCGAAAGAAAGCGAGAATGAATTATCTAAGGATATTATCATAAGGAGCCTAAGGGATTTTCGCATTTAATATAATTTTAGGTTTCGTTAAAATGGACCCTATTTTAGAAAATAAAGAAGAGCATATTTCAGGGAAGAAAATTTTATTTTTTATCCAAAGTCAAGAAATTGGAGGAGTTGAAACTTCGCTGCTTAATCTTCTAAGTTCCTGGCCCGATAAGTCTGACGAATTTACAATATGGTGTAACAAGAGCTATAAGGGGAAGGGTCTTTACGAAAGTTTTAATATAAGTTGTGAGGTTATTTCTTTCCCTACAATTAGTGAAATATATGGATCAATTGATGCCGCTAAACTCCCAAAAATATTTAAAAAAATTGTTAAGATAATTATCCTGTTAACTAAGTACATTATTTTTTGTGCATCCGTGCTTTTTTTCGTAAAAAAGTTAAAAGGCCGGCATTTTGACATAATCTTCTCTGATAATGGAGGTTATCCGGCAGCAAAATTATGCCTTTCTATTATCATTGCTAGTAGAATAGTCGGAATTAGCAAAAGGTTTTTGATTATTCACAGCTGTGCTTCGCCAATGAGGTTCCCTTTTCAGCCGTGGGAACGCTTACTTGATAAGGTGGTTTCAAAATCATGTTCAGAGATCATAACTATATCTAATGCCTGTGCCGTTCAACTTCAGGATTTCCGATTTCATGATAGAAAATTGAAAGTTATATATAATGGCATATCTGCGGTAAGAACGGATAGAATGTCATTAGAAGATAAAAGAAATATCCTTGGGGTCGAGGAAGGTGCCGAAATAATCGGCTTAATCGGTGATTATGAAGAATTAAAGGGGCACGAACCATTGATGCGTGCCTTTCTTGAGATTTCCGGAAACCATCCTCAAGCAAAGCTTGTTTTCATAGGCAGCGATGCGTATGAGTATTCGAAATATTTAAAGAATTTGACAAAAACCCTTAACATTGAGGACCGCGTAATCTTTACAGGTTATTTAGAAAACGCGTGGGAATACCTTGAATGTTTTAAGATCCTCGTTTTGCCGTCAATAGCTTACGAAGGCTTTGGAATGGTATTATTGGAAGCCATGCTTTATAAAAAGCCCGTAATAGGTACTTATATGGGCGGGATTCCGGAAGCCATAGGAGATGCTGGCTATATTGTTAAGCCGAATGCATATAAGGAACTTGCCGATGCAATTGATTGGTTGCTAAGAAACCCTGATTTATGCGATGAGCTTGGAGAAAAAGGGTTTATCAGGCTAAATAATAAATTTACTGCGCTTAGAATGGCAAAAGAATATTTTGAACTAACCAGGGCATAGGGGGCAAAGTGATAGCGCGTCTCAGGAGATTTCTTCATAAGATAATGCCGATGGAATATACTTTTACGAAAGTATATCGCACCCATCGTTTTGGCGGTAAGGTCTCTGCTTCAGGCCCTGGTTCTGATCTGACCAAAACGGAGGCAATTAGGCAGGCTTTACCGAGCTTAATCAAAGAATTAAGTATAAAAACAGTGCTTGATGCGCCTTGTGGTGATTTCTATTGGATGCGCAATACAAGATTGGATATAGAAAAGTATATTGGCGCTGACATTGTTGCAGAAATAATAAAACAGAATCGGCAAAATTACGGCAGTAAAAATATAGAATTTAGAATATTAAACATAGTTAAAAACCGACTCCCAAAAGCAGATGTTATTCTATGCAGAGACTGCTTGGTCCATTTTTCTTTTAAGGATATTTTTGCTGCTCTCAAGAACTTTAAACGAAGCAGATCGATGTATCTTCTTACCACTACTTTTACTGAACATTCTGCCAATGTAGATATTGTAACCGGTGAATGGCGGCCATTAAATTTACAATTGCCTCCGTTTAACTTTCCCAAACCCATCACATCAATCAACGAACGCTACTTGGAATATGAGAAGATTTATCAGGATAAATCTTTAGCATTGTGGATGATCGAAGATATAACAGTTGGAAATTAAGTTCTGAAAAAGGAACGTTTATGCCGGCAAGTCATTATTATCAGATGAATGAGATAGCGGAACTGGCTTTTATTAAAGCCCCCAAATCGGTATTGGATATCGGTGTCGGCTTTGGGAAATACGGCGTTCTATTGCGGGAATATCTAGATGTATGGAATGAGCGTTATTCTCAGGATCAGTGGCAGACACGGATCGACGGGATAGAAGTGTTTAAAGAATATATTTCGCCGTTGCACAAGTTTATCTATAATCAGATATATTTTGGCAACGCATTGGAGATTTTGCCAAAATTGGAACATACCTATGATTTGATATTGCTAATAGATGTGCTTGAACATTTTAGCCGTGATCAGGGTTTGAAGTTATTAGAGCATTGTCAGCAAAGGGCAAAGAGCATTATTGTAAGCACCCCTAAGAAATTTCTTAAGCAGAAAGATGTCTTTGGCAATGTCTTTGAGACGCATCAATCCTGGTGGAAAGAATCAGACTTCAGGTTGCCTGGGCTATTTAAGAAGAAGTTTTTTGTGCGCAATAAAATTTCACTTATTTGTTATGCGGGTGAAGATGTTGATTTCGTCAAGAAAGAACTGTCAAAAAGAAGGAACGTCCTGGAGAAAACATTTATTTTATTGTTAACTTTTTGGGATTATATTTCTCAGTTTCTTGGTAGATACGCGGGTACGGCAAGAGCACTGAAGGAATGACGTTTTGAAATCAAGAGACAAATACATATGCGTATAAAGAAAGCATTGTTGATCCTCCCGCCGGTTTTTACATCCACAAAGGTTCTGGATGTAAATCCTTTGCCGCCGTTGGGTTTGGCATATATAGGTGCGATTTTGGAAGAGAGGGGTATCGAGGTCAAGATTTTTGATGCCCTGGTCGAAGGGTGGGATCAGCGGGTATTGGTTGGAGAACATACTTTTCGCATCGGATCATCGTTTGATGAGATTGGATCGCTTATAAGAGACTTTCAGCCGGACTTGGTTGGCGTGAATAATCTTTTCACCACACAGCGCAAGAATGCGCATGAGGTTTACCGGATTGCCAAATCGATCGCCCCGAAGGTTATTACGGTAGCTGGCGGTGCGCATCCAACCGTTATGCCAGAGCTTGTCCTTGAAGATAAGAATGTCGATTTTGTCGTTTTAGGCGAAGGGGAGAATACGTTCCGGGATCTTTTGGATGCCTTGGAAGGGATCAAAGATCTTTCGGTGCTGGATGGAATAGGCTTCCGACTGGATGGAAAGGTTAAAATTGTCCCTAAGACAAAATTTATTGAGAATTTTGAGGAATTTCCTTTCCCTGCGCGGCATCTTTTAAATATGGAGAAATATTTTGGGTTGGAGGCTTCGCATGGGATGCGGATGCGCAAAAGATTTTCCCCGATAGTCACTTCTCGAGGATGTCCTGCACGATGTTCGTTTTGCTCAGCGTATCGCGTTTGGGGGCGCGGGTTCCGTGTCCGTTCACCCGAGAACGTCCTTGCTGAGATGCGCTTGATGAAGGAACAGTTTGGTATTGAGGAAATTTTATTTGAGGATGATAATTTTACCTTGGATCCAAAGCGGGCTGCCAGGATCTTGGAGATGATGGTTGAAGAGAAGCTCGATTTTGTTTGGGATACGCCCAATGGCGTGGCCGCCTGGACGTTAACGACGGATCTTATAGATAAAATGAAAGCGAGTGGATGCTGGAGGTTGAATTTCCCGATCGAGAGCGGGAATCCCGATGTACTTAAGAATATTATTCGAAAACCTTTGAATTTAAGGAAGATTCCTCGGCTTATTGAACATGCACATAAAATCGGGCTTCCAGCAGGTATGTTCTTTGTTATAGGCATGCCCGGTGAAACAGAAGAACAGATTTGGGATAGTTTCCGTTTTGCACGTAAGCTTGGAGTTTATAATCCGCATATTTCTATTGCTACGCCTTATCCCGGGACGGAACTTTATGAGACCTGCATTGAAAACAAGTATTTGCGTGAAGATTTTTCATTGGATGATCTATTTATCCGGTCCTTCCCGATCTCAACAGAGAAGATTAGTCGTGAACGTTTAAAGCAAGTTTATGAGGCAGGCCAGAGGTACCTCTTTTGGAATTATCTTAAAGACCGGCCTTTTGAGGTCTTGGGAAAATTCTTTAAAAAGGTTTTTACTAACCCAATGAGCATTTATCGCCGGGTTTCAGTGCTGTTTGCGCGTTAACCGGAGGGGCAAGAGATGATTAGGCTTTCAAAGTCCGTTGTTGATTTGCAGGAAGTCCGGGCCTTACGGCGTGTTCTTTTGGAGGATGGCTATCTCGGCATGGGACAGGAAGTCCGTCGCTTCGAGGAGGAGCTCTGCGAATTCTTCGGCGGGAAACGGGAGGTCGTCAGCGTTAACTCCGGGAGTGCGGCTCTGCATTTAGCGGTGATGGCTGTTGTTAAGCCAGGCGATGAAGTTTTGGTGCCATCGTTAACTTTTGTAGCTTCATTTCAAGCGATCACTGCGGTCGGCGCCAAGCCCGTGGCCTGTGATATTGACTCCGATACGTTGATGCTCGATCTTCAGGATGCCGCGAAGCGTCTGACAAAAAGGACGCGCGCTATCATGCCGGTGCATTATTCAGGCGGGGTTGGTGACCTTAAATCGGTTTATGCGTTTGCGAAGAAACATAAACTGCGCGTTATCGAAGATGCGGCTCACGCTTTTGGTACCACGTACCGGGGTAAAAAGGTTGGCAGCTTCGGAGATATCGCGTGTTTTAGTTTTGATGGTATCAAAAATATTACGTGCGCAGAAGGCGGGGTGGTTGTGACCGAGGATAAGAAAGTCGCGGAGTTCGCCAAAGACGCACGGCTTTTGGGTGTCCGGAGAGATACTGAAAAGCGTTTTAAGGGCCAGCGTATCTGGGAGTTTGAGGTTTTGCATCAGGGTTACCGTTACCATATGAGCAATCTGTTTGCTGCGATCGGCCGTGTGCAGCTGAAGAAATTCCCCCGATTTGCTTCTTTAAGACAGTTTTTGGCGAAGAAGTATCAGAAAGAACTCACCGGTATCCCGGGTATTGAACTTGTTCCCAGGGATTTCGATACTGTTATCCCGCACATTTTTCCGATAAGAGTTAAGAATGGTGTTAGAGATAAACTCAAAGATTATTTAATCAAAAAGAATGTAGAATGCGGAGTGCATTACTATCCGAATCACTTATTATCATATTTTGGTAAGGGTAAATGGCATCTCCCTGTTACTGAAAGTATTTATCAGGAACTTCTTTCGATTCCGCTTCATCCTGGCATAACTTCAACGCAACAAAAATATATAATAAATGAAATTAAGAAATTTTTTAATGGAGGCGCAGGGCGAAATAAATATGATCGATGAAACAAAATTGTTTAACGGATTTTATTCAAAAAAAAGGGTATTAATTACAGGGCATACTGGCTTTAAGGGGTCCTGGTTGACGCTTTGGCTGTTGTCGTTGGGAGCTAAAGTGGCCGGATATTCGCTTTATTATCCATCTAAGCCTTGTAATTTTATAGTATGTGCTCTCAAGAAGCATACAATTAACATCACAGGGGATATTCGTGATTTATCCAGCCTCAGAGCAGTATTTCAGAAGTTTAAGCCAGAAATAGTATTTCATTTAGCGGCTCAGCCCATAGTAAAAAGGTCTTTCGAAGAGCCTAAAACCACTTTTGATACCAACATTGGAGGAACTGTCAATGTATTAGAGTGCATCAGGATAACTGGTAGCGTGAAGGGCGCGGTTATTATAACAAGTGATAAATGTTATCGAAATGAAGAAAGAAAAGAAGGGTATATTGAAACCGATACCTTAGGAGGCGATGACCCATATAGCGCTTCAAAAGCAGGCGCTGAAATTGTAGCGCACGCATACATAAAGAGTTTTTTTAACTCTGGGAAGTCAGCGAGAATCTGTACGGTAAGGGCTGGCAATGTTATTGGCGGTGGGGACTGGGCTCCAGACAGGATAATACCAGATTGCATAAGATCTTTTTCGGAGAATAAAAAGGCTATCATCAGAAATCCTGATGCTAAGAGGCCTTGGCAGCATGTGCTGGAGCCGTTAAGCGGATATTTGTGGCTGGGGTCGAAACTCTGTTTTAATTCAAAATTGCAGGGGGAATCGTTTAACTTCGGCCCCGCAAAAGATGTAAATCAATCTGTTAAAGAAGTAGCAGAAAAATTATCTTATTTGTGGGGTGACGGTAAATGGTTAGTTAATAAACAAAAAAGATTTGGAAAGGAAGCAAATTTACTTAAACTTTCTTGCGATAAGGCGGCAAGGCTGTTGCATTGGCATCCTATCTTAACTTTTGATGATACAATTAGAATGACTTCTGAGTGGTATAAAAAGTATTACGAATCGAAAGAAAATATGTATTTGTACAGCATAGCGCAGATTGATGAATATGTTAAGCAGGCGTTGAGAAGAAATCTTTCATGGACAAGGGGGGAAAGATGATAGATGGCGTTATCATTGAACCATTGAAGCAGATAGCTGACCCAAGAGGAAAAGTGCTGCACATGATTAGGTCTGATTCAAAGAATTTTACTAAGTTCGGTGAAATATATTTTTCGTCAGTAAATTCGAGATCTGTAAAAGCTTGGAGAAAACATAAATTAATGACTCAGCATTTTGCTGTGCCGATGGGAGAAATACTGCTTGTCCTTTATGATGACAGAGAAAGATCTTCAACAAAAGGCGAGATTCAAGAGGTTCATTTGGGTGGAGATAATTATAATCTTGTACGCATACCTCCGTTAGTTTGGTATGGGTTTAAAGGGATATCAATCATGCCCGCTTTGATAGCAAATTGTACGGATATCCCTCACGATCCGTCAGAAACAGAAAAGTTTGAATTTAATGATTTAAAGATTCCGTACCAATGGTAAATATTAATTTCTCTGAATCTAAAAAGGGATTAGTCAGCGTTATAATGAATTGCCATAATTCCTCTAAATGGCTTAAAGAAGCTATTGATTCAGTGTATTCTCAGACATACAAGGATTGGGAAATAATATTTTGGGACAATGCATCCACGGATCAAAGCCCTGAGATTGCCCAAAGTTATGACAGGCGCCTAAGATATTTCCGGAATAATACAATGGTTCCCTTGGGAAGGGCCCGTAATTTGGCTATGGAAAAAGCGCAAGGCAGGTATATAGCTTTCCTGGACTGCGATGATCTATGGTGTGCTGGGAAAATGGAGAAGCAGGTGAGCGTCCTTAAAACGGATCCTGCCTGGGGAGCTGTTTTCTCGGATGCCCTCTTTTTTGGAGAGGGCAGGAGGCCTTTCCGCACATTTCCCAGAAGGAAACCTTCGCAAGGGATGATCTTCGGGAGCCTGTTACTTCGATATGCCCTGCCTATGTCGACCATCGTTGTTCGGCGTGAAGTTTTGGATCATATCGGTGGTTGGTTCGATGAGCGTTTTAATTTGGTGGAGGATGCGGATTTGTTCATGCGGGTCGCTTTTTATTATCCGGTCGCGTATGTGGATGATGTCCTGGCCAAGCGCCGTATGCATGCGGCCAGCTGGACATTGATGAAGAAAGAGCTTTTTCCGAAAGAAGAAGAAATGCTTTTGGAAAAGTTCGCGTTGTTGTGGCCTACATTCGAGCGAGATTTTGCGTCTGAGGTCAAACATATGAAGGCCATTATCCAGTATCAGTATGCGGTTCTGGATTGGGGAAAAGGGAATACCAATGCGGCGCGGCGGCGCATGGCTCCATATTTGAGCACAGTAAAGAAAATGTGGGTACCATTTTTGTTCAGTTATTGGCCAATTTTTTTTTACAGGATTTTTAAGCGCGGGTATAAGCGTGTTACGGCGCCGCTGACGGGTAGTCTGGATGATCAAGCATTTTAGGGAGTTTAGGCATGCGAAATAATATAAACGCAGGTCTTTGGATGAGCCGTATCGGCCTTGGGCTGATCTTTTGCTATTGTCTTTTAGCCTCGACGCTGTATTCTTCTTTTGCCGAAATCCATCTGACCTTGCGTTTTCTTCCATTTCCTGTTTTCATCAGCGAGATTGTTCTGCTTATATGTTTCCTGCTGTTGGCATGGGTTTCTAAGGACAGGAAATTTTTCACCCTGCGGACGACACTCTTGCTGGGTCTTTATTTTGGCTGGGTGGGCGTGAAAGCATTGGTCAATTATGCTTACGACGGGCCGCTGACATTTCGTAACGCGGCGCTTTTTTATTATCCGATCTTTTCTGTTTTTGCGTATTGTTTCTACCTGCGGGCTATGCTCCCACGGAATGTGTTGATGTCTTTGGCGTTCTTGGCCGCAGGCATTATGTTCTTCAAGGGCATGGTTGCTTGGTATTGGTGGACATATGTTATGTTATTCATCGTCGCTGTCTGGAACACGAGGTCTCTTCAATTACGTTGGGTCGGCTGGATGTTTTTGGTGGTTATCTTTTTACTCGGACCGGAATATTTTTATAAAGGCCCGCGCGCTCATTTCGTGAGCGTGTTTTGTGCCATCTTTTTTCTTTCATTTTATTTTGGGGCTTTATTGCTCAAGCGCCATAAATTTGTCCGTTTAGGCATTTTGCTCGCTGTTTTTCTTCTATTCATTTTAGGTTTTTTTGTTTTTGCGGATAGGAATGCTGTCTCTTCGTTGATTTCTTTGGAAAGGATCAGGGTTGTGTATGAAGAGAGGGACAGGTTATATCGGGGAAAGGAATCTTCTTTTGTCCCTATAGCGATCCCAGTTCAGCTTTATCATCCAAACGAACCCGTCCTGCCTTCCTCGCCTGTCCCTTTGGCGTCTACGCCGAAAGCATCTACACCGTTAGCATCTGCATCCGATGTTTTTAATAATATTTTGCATAGCAAGATCCGTGAAGGTCGCTCACTCACGCTCGATGAAAACAATATTCTTTTTCGTCTTTTTGTGTGGCGTGACATGGCAAGAGAGCTTATTAAGGAGAAAGCATTTTGGGGCTTTAGTTTCGGTAGGCCCCAAAGATCAAGGTCTCTTGAAGTGCTGAATTGGGCGACGGAAGAGTGGTCTCGCGATGGGTGGATCACCCCTCACAATTCTTTCCTTCATATCATTTACCGTGCCGGCATTTTAGGTGTTTGCTTGATCGCTATTTTTTTCTTTTTGATCGGAAGGCTCGTTCGGGATTTCTTTATCATGAATTCGACCGAAGGGGGCTTGTTGGTTGGGGCATTGGTCTACTGGCTGGCCCTGTCGAATTTTTTTGTCATTTTAGAATTGCCTTATAATGCCATTGTATTTTGGACATTGTTCGGCCTTACCTGGGTTTATCGCGATCAGCTCAAAGAGAGATCCGTTAAGCAGGAAGGATGAATTGTTTTATGGTAAAAAAGACATATTATCCTGTTACTGGCGGAGCCGGGTTCATCGGCAGCAATTTTATCAGGCATCTTTTGATGACAATAGATGAAGGATTGCGCCGTTATTATGAATATTATGTCCAACAACGCTCATCCTAAAGTTTTGATTTGCGGGGTGCTTCCTCCGCCTTATTTTGGCCATAGTGTTATCTATGAGATGCTGATGGATTCTTCATTTCCTGCGAGTGTAAGGGTTCGGTTTCTTAATATGCATTTTTGGTCGTACCAGACAGATAAGAAGGTTACGGCCGAAAAGATCTTCAAGATGGCGAAATATTATTTTCGGTATGTTGCCAGTATTGTTCTTTGGCGGCCGCGATATGTTCTTTATAACAGCAGTTTTTACCGCATGCCGTTCTTGAAGGATTTTTTATTTTGTGCCACGGGCATTGTATTAGGACGCAAGGTTATTTTTCATGACCATGGTCAATATGTGCGTGAATTGCATGATTCGTTGCCTTCTTGGCAGCGTGCCATGTTGCGCTGGATGCTCAGGCATGCGGCTGGCAGTATTGTTATGGGGGAAGGCGTTCGTCTGACTTATCAGGGTCTCATGGACGACGCAAAGATATTTATTGTTCCCGGTGTTGTTGAAGATACCAGAAGTATTAAAGTTGAGGCCAATAGGCCAGCATCGGGATTTCTGAATGTGCTTTATTTTTCTCATATGAGCCTGGCAAAGGGGATCTTTGTTGCGTTTGACGCGGCGGCACAGATCCTAAAAGCCCGCAGGGATGTGATGGTCACTTTTGGCGGCCCTATCGAGAGTGATGAGGTTGCTCTTCGGTTAGAGGGATTGCAGAAACAGTATCCAGGTAGAGTTCGGTATATGGGTTACGTGGAAGATGTGTGCGAACGGACCGCGCTTTTTCGCGGAGCAGATATTTTTATGTTTACGACTTTGCGGGATGTGTTTGGACTGGTGCTTTTGCACGCCATGGCCGAGGGCTTGCCGATCGTTGCTTCAAGAGAGGGGACGATTCCAGAGATCATCCCTGATGAGCGGTATGGGATTCTTTTTGAGAAAGGCGATGCTCAGGCATTGGCTGAGAGCGTTCTCGCGTTGGTCGTTGATGAAGGTCGTCGTACAGCGATGGGGGCCTCAAATCGAGCGCGCTTTGAGCAGAATTATTGTCTTGAGGTTTATGGTCGCCGGATGCAGGATGCTTTTCGGGCTGCAGGGTTTTTGGAACGGAGATGTGGGTAATGTTGAAAGAATATCCCTGTAATTTGTGCGGTTCGAAAGATAACGTCGTCATTTATCCATCGACAGCGCTTGAAGGCTGTATGTGCGTCGGTTCCATGGCCTGTACGAATGAAGGACATGGCGAGCATTATCAGATCGTTCGCTGTAGGCGTTGCGGACTGATTTTTTCGTCCCCACGGCCAGATGATATCGAGCTTGAAGCTGCATATCAGTCGGTTAGGGATGATATATATGCTCAGCAGCTGGAAGGCAGGGTCAGGACCTTTGATCGGAATCTGGACAATCTTGCACGGTTCTGTGCCGGCGGGAAACTTATGGATGTCGGGTGTGCTCTCGGCGTGTTTCTCTCGAGAGCCTTGCGGCGCGGATGGAATGTCAGGGGGATTGAGCCGTCGCTCTGGTGCGTTGAAAAAAGCAAGGAGCTTTTTAATGTTGCCGTCGAGCAGGGGACTTATAAGGACCTGTTGCGTTCGCCAGGGATGTTTGATGTCATCACCCTGTGGGATGTTTTGGAACATATTAGCGATCCGACGGATGCTTTGAAGGCGTGCAATATGGCCTTGAGGGTCGGCGGTGTGTTGGCTTTTTCGACGGTTGACGCCGGAAGTCTTTACGCTCGGGTTTTGGGTCAACGGTGGCCGTGGCTGATGAAGATGCACATTCATTATTTTGACCGTAAAACGATCCACGCGTATCTTTGCAAGGCAGGGTTTGACGTGCTTGAGATCCGTAACTATCGACATACGATAAGTTTGGAGTATCTGGAGTATAAATTGAAAGCGGTCAATGTCATTCTTTATGGCGTGATGGGGTTGTTGCGGAAGATGCCGTTCATGGCCGATGTGTTCGTGACCGTGGCCATGGGCGATTTTATGGAAGTGTACGCCAGAAAGCTGGTTGATGCTCAACCGAAATAGGAGCGTGTATGGATAATGTCCGACAGAAAAATACTGATTCAGGATGTGGCGCACTCTTGTGGGTAATCCCTGCGTTGTTGCCGCTATTGTTGATCCTCTTTTTTTATGTGTTGCGACCTTGGTCATGGGGGTTGATGGATGATTTGACCATTCTCTCATCTGGGACAGGGATTGCTGGCCGCTTCATGAAGTATTTTATTGACCTTGTCAATTGGGGAGTGTTCAGACCCACGTTTGTCGCCCATTCCGCAGTTTTTTATACTACTTTCGAACATGCGCCGGGATTATTTTATGTTCTGAAATGGTTCGAGATCATGCTGATGTTGGGGATATGGGCGTGGGTTGTTGCGGGCATCAGGCGTTCATGGGCCGCCGGGGTGTTTTTTTCGGCTATTGCCCTTTCGTTCCACTTTCTTTATGACCAGTTCTTTTTTTTATCTACTCAGGAGACACTTGGGCTTCTTTTTCTTGGACTATCGGTGAAAGTGTTCGCAGGACTCTTGAACGCAAGCAAGCGAAAAAGCGTTCTGATTCCGGCCATGGCGGGATTATTCTTTCTGTTGTGTGCTTTTGGGGCAAAGGAAACATTTGTCGCATGCGGCCTGGCTTTTGGTCTGGCGTTATGTGTCGTCGGATTCGGACCGGGTAAAGACCGCAGGAGTCTGCGCGCGGGGTTATCCATCACTATTGTGGCCATTGCCTATGGGATTATGCTGAAGATTTTTGTCAGCAAAGGGTATACGGGAGGTTATAGTTTTACGGCGGTCCAGTTGCTATTGGCGAATTTTTCAGGTTGGATGAGAAAGGACCTTATTAATCATTTGCCGTGGGTTGTTGCCACCGGAGGCGTTTTTGTTATGACCGGAGGACAGGCCCGCTGGCGTGAGTTTTCTAGCGATGAACGTTTCGGGCTGGTCCTGGGGGCGCTTTGTTATGTATTTTTCCTCGGCATCCTTTTGCCATGGAATACGACGACTTATTATGCGGGACCTTTCGGTGTGTTCTTCGCGTTCTTTGTCGCGATTCTGTTGTCTCGGCGTCTTGAGAAACTTCATCTTAAAATGAATGTTCTCCTAATCGTGTGTGCCTGCGCGTTGAACCTTTTTGTGTGCACATACGCCCTCAATCGTGAGGCAACCTATCAGTATGATACACAGAACCTCTGGCAATGGGTCAAGGGCAATGATGATTTTCAATCAGCCGCGAAGCAGGCTTTAGTTGCTTGCAATGCCATGGAAGCTTCAGTGGCCATCCCCGGTCATGCAGATCGTTGGTGGGCCCTTGGACTGAAAAGTTTTAAGCACACTCCGACTATCGAAGCGGCGCGTTTGAATGGCTCGCAATATTTTGTTTATTCACCTCGGTTTGGTGCATTGGATGCGTCTGGCCTGGAGGGATGGGGTACGGAGTTCTATAGCAAATACTGGCAGGTCTATCAAAAGGAAGCGCGATGATCCATTTTATTTTTCCGGTATATAACGAAAAAAAGAATCTGTCCGGACTGATCACCGGCATACGCCGAGCCATGGCTGGTAGGGCATACCGCATAGTGGCGGTCGATGATGGTTCTAATGACGGGTCGCTGGAGCTTCTTCAAGAGTTACGGAAGGATGACCTTGTCATTACCGGTTCGGTTATTAATATGAATGTTGGCGCTGTCTTCTCTGCGGGTATTTATGAGGCTCTTAAGGGCGCGGCCGATGACGATGTGGTTGTCATTATGGAAAGCGACCAGACGAGTGGGCAGGAGTTGGTTTTGCCAATGGTTAGTCATATTATGAGCGGCGAGGCGGATATTGTTGTGGCTTCGCGGTATCTTCCGGGTGGGAGGTATGTTGATTTCCCTCTGTCCAGGCTTGTGTTTAGCCATTGCGCCAATCGGCTGATGCGGGTATTTTTTCCTGTGGCCGCTGTACACGACTATACTATTTTTTTCCGTGCTTACCGTGCGGGTATTCTTAAGAAAGCATCCGAATACTTCGGCCCATTTGGGCTTATTCAGTCCAAAGGTTTTGTGGCGAACGCCGAGCTTCTGATTAAGTTGGCGCTTTTTACGAAGCGGATTACGGAAGTCCCGTTTGTGTATAACTACGGCAAGAAAAAAGGAGCAAGCAAGATTCATGTTGTCCGTACGATTAATGAATATTTTGTGTTAATCAATTACATGAGCCGGATTTTCAAGAAGATTGATGATTTTAGAAAGCGAAAAAACGCTCAAGGATTTCTTTTATAAAGATTTTGATTACAGGGCGTCCTGGACGGTGTTTTCAGAGCCGGAGATGATAGGTGCTGAACTGGCGAACCCCCAGAAAAACTGAGCCGCCTCCTCGGGGAAAGAATGGCATAGACAACTGGGGCCACTATTAGGTAATGTATGTATATTCTTGGGATAAGCGGTTATTCTCATGAGTCATCCGCGGCGCTCATCAAGGATGGGGTTCTAAGGGTTTTTTTTGAAGAGGAGCGTTTGAATCGCGAAAAACATACCTGGAGGTATCCTGCCCATGCGATTGAGGCGTGTCTTAAGCAGGAAGGTATTACTATCCAGGATATTGACCACATCACTTTTTTTTGGAAGCCGTTGAACGAAATTACGGGCAATATAATCCATGCTTTACGGTACTTTCCGGATAGCCTTAACTTACTGAAGGGATCTTCCGGAGGCGGGGAGTTGAGCTTCGGCTCGCGGATAAATAATATGTTTTCTGTTGGTAAGGAGATCCGTCGGCAGTTTAGCCTTTCCCGGCCTCCTTTAGTCAATTTTATAGAACATCATCTATGTCACGCAGCCAGTGCGTTTTTTGTTTCGCCATTCGAAGAAGCGGCGATCCTTACCATTGACGGCCGCGGTGAATCTACGAGCACCATGATGTCCGTCGGACGTAAAGATAAGATATCCAAAATTTGCGAGGTTAGAGTTCCGCATTCGCTGGGGCATTTGTATGCGGCGATTGTGGATTATCTGGGCTTTGTGCCTTTTTATGATGAGTGGAAGGTCATGGGGATGTCGGCGTATGGCAGAGATACTTATCTGAAAGACTTTGAGCAGCTCATTGAGTTTTTGCCTGATGGGACTTACCGCCTGAAGCTGGAATTCTTTCAATTTCATACGCATGGATCCAGACAGTGGGTGAGCGATAAGTTTATCCGCAAGTTCGGATCCAGGCGTGTTCCGGAGAGTGAATATTCCCAGCATTGTTTTGACATTTCTTTTGCCTTGCAGAAAGTTGTGGAGAGGGCAGGGGTGCATTTGGCCAAGAGTCTTTATGAAAAAACACGCTTACCGAATTTATGCATGACCGGTGGCGTGGTGCTTAATTGTTTGATGAACAAGTGCATTATTGTCGAAACGCCGTTTAAAGAGTTTTTTATTCAGCCGATAGCCAATGATGCTGGAACTTCTTTAGGAAGCTCTCTTTACTATTATCATCAGGTGCTGGGGCATCCCCGGCGGTTTGTTTTTGACCTTCCTTATTGGGGGTCGGAATTTTCCGATGATCAGATTGAAGCGGTCTTAAAGGAAAAAGGGGTTAATTATCGTCATAGCGAGAAGATCGCTCGCGATACGGCCGTATGTATCGCTCAAGGGAAGATCGTCGGTTGGTTCCAAGGCAGAATGGAAGCCGGGCCGCGCGCATTAGGCCACCGGAGCATTGTGGCCGACCCCACCCGCGCTGATATGAAAGACCGGTTGAACGCACGCGTGAAGAAACGCGAGTTCTTCCGTCCGTTCGCTCCATCGGTGCTGGAAGAAAAAGTTAACGACTATTTTGTGATGCCTAAGAGACAGGCGTCGCCATATATGATCCTTATCGGCGATGTTCGTGAAGAAAAAAAAAGGCTGATTCCGGCTGTTACTCATGCCGACGGTACCGCGCGTGTTCATACTGTCAGCCGCGCGGCCGCTCCGGAATATTGGGATCTGATTAATGAGTTTGGCAAGATCACTGGCGTGTATGTTCTTATTAACACTTCGTTCAATGAGAATGAGCCTATTGTTTGTACGCCGGAAGATGCCCTGAATTGTTTTTTGAGGACGGATTTTGATATGTTGTCCATCGGAAGTTTTTTGGTGACAAAAGAGGGAAGCCTTGATGTTTGATAGAGCGAAGCATTATGATGCATTGGCACGGAAGCGCGATAAATTCCGCCGGGACTACCGTTATTACTATGCTCAGTTGGAGAAACACTACCAGTTTTTCATTCCTGAGGGAAAAAGAGTTCTCGAAGTCGGTTGTTCGACCGGAGCGCTCCTGAACGCTTTAAAGCCTTCCTACGGTGTCGGGGTGGATATTAGTGGGTGCTCCATTGATGTTGCCCGTCGTAATTTTCCTCAACTTGTTTTTTATCATGGCGGCATCGAGGCGCTCCCTGGCGGCGAGACTTTTGATTATATTGTTCTTTCCGGGATTTTGGGAGAACTTGATGACGTGCAGGATTTTTTGTGTAAACTTCGCAAGGTTTGCGGCCGGGATACGCGTATCGTGATCGAGTACTACAGTTTGTTCTGGCAGTATATTCTTGGGGTGGCCGAACGGCTTAAATTAAGAATGCCGGAAGGGATACAGAACTGGCTTACATATCGGGATATTGAGAACTTCTTGGGGCTTGCCGGGTTTGAGGCTGTTAAGTCAGTCCGGTCTACTCTTTTGCCGCTGTATATCCCTTTTATAAGCACTTTAGTCAATCGTTTTATTGCCAAGTTGCCTTTTGTTAATGCATTGACCCTCAACCATTTTATTATTGCGCGGCCGCTCTTTGGCCTTCGTGCGGAGATGTCGGTTACGATCCTTGTGCCATGTCGTAACGAGAGGGGCAACATTGAACAGGTGGTTAGCCGCACCCCTGTATTTGGGAAGCATCAGGAGTTTATTTTTGTTGAAGGCTGGTCGAAAGATGGAACTTATGAAGAGGTTGAACGGGTTATAAAAGCGTATCCGCAAAAAGATATCAAGTTGTATAAACAGTCTGGCAAAGGCAAAGCGGATGCCGTGCATTTCGGTTTTGAGAAAGCCAGCGGGGATGTGTTGATGATACTCGACGCTGATCTAACCGTCCCTCCGGAAGACATGCCCAAATTTTATAATGCGATCAGGCAGGATAAGGGTGAGTTCATTAACGGCTGTCGTCTTGTTTATCCGATGGAAGACGATACGATGCGGTTCTTAAACCATGTTGCCAATAAGTTTTTTGGACTATTTTTTTCCTGGCTTTTGGGCCAGCGTTATAAGGATACTCTGTGCGGCACAAAGGTGATCATGCGGCATCATTATAAAGAGCTGGCCGCTAACCGTTCTTATTTTGGAGATTTTGACCCTTTTGGTGATTTTGATCTTATTTTCGGGGCAAATAAGCTTAACCTGAAAATGCTCGAAGTTCCTATCCGTTACAAAAATCGCACTTATGGTCAAACACAGATCCAGAGATTCCGTCACGGGTTGCTTTTATTTAAGATGTGCGGCTTTGCAATGAAGAAGATAAAATTTATATGATGCCATCCCGACAGTTTATAGCTTTGGTGTTTGCGTTGGTTGTGTTTACGGCAGGGTTGTTGCAGGGCTTTAGCATAGCTTTAAAGAAGCCGCTCTGGAATGACGAGCTTTATACTCAGGTGTCTAGCGTGGAAGGCAAGTCTTGGGCTGATATCTGGAGAGGACGCATCCGAGAGGGCAATAATTCTCCGTTCTTTTATTCTCTTCAAAAAGCCGTTTGCGCAGCGTTTAGCTATAAGTCTGACGATCTCTGGCATAAAGACGCTGCCCGCGCCCGCTTTATTTTAAGGATCGCTCCGGTTTTTTGTATGTCGCTGGGGCTGGCTTTGATCGTTTGGTTCTTCTGTGTTCATTATTCTTTGTTGGGTGGATTGATCGCGTTCATTGTCTCGATCACTTCTTATATGGTCTGGTATTTCTGGGCGGAAGCCAGGCCGTATGCGTTAATATTTTTGGCTACTACTATTCAAGCGTTTGTTTTGCTGTATTATTGCCGCTTTGATCGGAAGTCGCGTTTTTGGAGTATGGGCGTAGCCAATCTGTTTCTTGCGTTTATTTCTTCTTTGAGCGTTATTCAGATCGCATCTTCCGGGGCGGTGTTGTGGCTTAAAGGATATCGTCGGATATGGCCTTTGTTATGGGGTGTTGGGTTACCTTTGGGGATAGCTTTTGGGTATTACATGGCGGCGGAACATTATTCTTTCTGGTTTGCACCGTATGGACAGCCGTTCTCGCTTATTCTTGCGAATATCCCATCCGGACGTCTGGCGGCATTCTTTATTTTTCCGGTTCTGATCTGGGGATGGGACTGGTATATAAATAGGAGAAGAGAGTGCATTCTTTGTCCTTTTTTTACTTGGGCATGGTTGACATTCATCGGGTACGTTATATTTCTCGGGTATTTGGCATTTCTTCAGCAGCCGCCCAAAGGTTTCGAGATTTCCAATCGTTATTTGATGGCTCTAACACCTCTTGGTATAATTGTCGTTTCCGTAGGGATCCTTGAGCTGGCCAAGCGTCCGCAGTCGATATGGGTTAGGGTAATTGTGTGGGCTGCAGTTTTGATGCTTATTTTGCCGCGTCTGGTTAAAACATTCCGCTGGATGATGAATAGTATGTAGGGTATGTCTCTAGAGGTTACAAGCCGTTGCTGGAATTAATTGTTATTTTGCAGGAAATTACGAGTCGCAAGGTAAGAGAGTTTAATAAAAGGGCGCGGGGCATGAAAAGGATTTTTGACCGAAAGAAGTTTTTCAGCTGGATAAATGCTTGGGATATTTATTTTATTGTTATCACTTTGCTATACGTAATCTGGAGGGCTAGAGTATTTTTCGATCGATTCGTTTCCCATTAAGTCACCTACCAACGGTTCTTTTGGCCATCGGTTATCCAATTTATTGGCTGGAGCTTTATGTCTTCCGAGGCGGCCATGGCAAAACTACGCCTTTGGCTTGGATAATCTTTTGTGTTCTTGCGCTCATTGTTTTTTTTCAAAACCATCCTCGCTTAATAGCTGGTACGCGTAATTTTCTGGCATGGTTTGCGCAAGAGTCATTGTCGGTCAAACTGTTGCTCATTTCCATAGGGATCGGGGCCGTGGCAATTCTTTTGTGCGCGTTTTACGCGTCATTATTACCTCCGCATCTTGTCCAAGAGTTTGATGCCTTAAACTATCATCTTACCCTGCCTCGACAGCACTTGTTGCGTGGTTCATTTAGTCATATCCCCTGGTCAACCGTGGATTTGTTCTTTTTGCCTATTGATTTTGCGCTTGCCCCTTTTTGGCTAGCTACTTTATTGCCGAATAAGTTGCCGCAGTTCTTTTTTGTCCTTGGGCTTTTGGGTGTCTGTAGTCGTCTCGCTTGGCGTTTTTCTGGCGGGAAAATTTGGCCGTCGGTTTTATTGGTGTTGGCGGTATTAGGGTCGCATAATATTGGAATTCAGCTGGGAACTGCCATGCTGGATGTTGTAGTTTGTTATTTATTTCTGGCAGCACTTGATAGTTTTTTGAGTCGGGCGATTTGGTTAGGCGTGATTGAACTGAGTTTTTATGTTTGGTCCAAACCGCTTATCCCGGTCCAGTTTCTTGTAACCCTGGTTACTTTTAGTTTGGTTTGGCTGCTCTTATGGGTTTTTGGAATCCGAAAAAACACCTGGGTCGCTTCAGGTGAAAAGATTAAAGAGTTCGCGGGTAACACCCGATGTGCGCTTACGAGGGGGCTTGGCTTATTCCTTCTTTTTAGTCTGTTTGTGGCCGGGCCATTCATCCTCAAATCTTTGCGCTATAGCGGAACACCTCTTTTTCCGCTTGGGGTTGGCGTGTTTCGGACGTTGAGCATCCCCCAAAGCCCAGAGAGGTGGGTAGAGTTAAAGTTAAAAGCAACACAGTTGTCGGTCATTAAAGACCAGTATGGTTCTGGCCGAAACCTCCTTGAGTTTGCGCGGCATTTTTGGCTTATCGCTGTCCCGGAAAAAGGGGTTAACAATCGCTACGATTATCCCTTGGGTTTGATGTACTTATTATTCCTTGGGCCATTTCTGTTTTTCTTTTTTTCTTCCCTGCGGCAGAAGATTTTACCCTTGCTGTCATTATGGGTTGTTGTTTCCTGGGGGATATGGTGGCTTGGTTCCCAACAGACCCGGTTTTTATTTGTCCCGTTAATTTTAATGTACCTTGCCGTTGTGCTATCGATCCGAGTGCCTTCACGTGTTTTGTTGGGAGTAATGTTGGGCGCGATTTTATTAGTGAGCGCTTCGGTTTATCGGGCGAATAAACAGGATCTGGGGAGGTGGAAAGAGGCGGTATTGCGGCAGCAGGATAAAGAGTTGGTTCAGCTGGGAAAAGATAATCAATCCGCAGAAGTGATTAAATTACCATTTTATGATATTGCGTATGCCACATTTCCAGTCGAAGTTGTGGATAATGACTCAGTATTTGTTTTAAATACGGAATAAATTACCAGCTTTATGAAAATTTCTATCATAATACCTGCTTATAATGAAGAAAAGACAATTACGCTGCTATTAGACAAGGTCTTCTCGGTTATGCTGCCAGAAGGCATGGTGCGAGAGGTTATTGTGGTTAACGATGGCTCCTGTGATCAGACGGCGGAAGTTTTAAATCGCTATAATGACCGCCAGGATGTGAAAATTTTACACCAAGCCAATCAAGGTAAAACGGCAGCATTGGTTCGAGGTATTGCCCAGGCCACTGGGGATATTCTCTTGATTCAGGATGCAGATTTAGAATATGACCCGAACGAGTATTCAAAGCTTTTGGATCCCATTTTAATGAAGCGTGCGGATGTCGTCTATGGATCCCGATTTAGAGGAGTAATCAGAAATATGTTGTTTATTAACCGTTTAGCAAACATGGTATCGAACATCGTTTTTACCTTATTATATTTTTATCCGTTAACAGATATTAATACGTGTTTCAAAGTTTTTCGTCGAGAAGTCTTGAAGGATATCGTTATTAAATCCAAGCATTTTGAATTTGAAACTGAGGTCACAGCCAAGGTCGTTAATCGCGGGTATAGAATCTTTGAAGTTCCTATTGAATACGTTGCTCGAGCCAAACAAGAGGGGAAAAAAATTTGCTGGAGAAGAGCTTTGGAAATGTTTTGGTGTATTTTAAAGTATCGTTTTGCTAAATAATTATGGAACATGTTGCGTTAATCACAGGGGCATCAAGAGGAATTGGTTTAGCATTCGCAGAGCTGTTGGCTCAGCTAAAATATAATCTTTTACTTGTTGCTCGAAATCAAGATCGACTGATTCTCGTTCAAAAACGTTTACAGAACGATTTTGACGTTAAGGTTGATATACTTTCGGTAGATTTGTCTCTGGCTGGCTCTTCGCAAGAATTAATTGATTTCGCGCAGAAAAAAAGAATTGGAATTGAGGTTGTCATTAATAATGCCGCATCCGGGTATTGTGGTGGATACTCTAACTTAAGTTGGCATCAAGAAATGCAAATGATCCATTTGAACATTATTTCTTCAGTTCACCTAACAAAATATTTTCTAAATGAAATGATAGAACGAAATTCAGGCAGCATTATTAATGTCGTATCAACGGCAGCTTTTTCACCAGGTCCTTATATGAGCTCTTATGTAGCATCTAAGGCATACCTGTTATCCTATACCGAGTCTTTAGCTGAAGAAATCAAGGGGTCCCGGGTAAGGTTAATGGCATTATGTCCCGGCCCGACACGAACAGATTTTCATCATCAAAGCGGCATGCCAGTTTCAAACGCAGAATTAAGGCGAATGCCGACGGCAGGACAAGTAGCCGTTTATGGCTGGCGCCTTTTGCAGAAAAATAAAGTCGTTGTCATTTATGGCTGGCCTAACAAGATTTTGGTGGGATTGGCAAAATTTTTACCTCGTAGTTTAGTCAGAAGTACGATGGCGGTTATAAAACAGAAAAAATTAAATCTTAGCCGTAGAAAGAGAAGAGTATGTCTTTTCGATTCGGATTAGTTTCAGTTGTTAATCCACAGAAGAATTTTGCTTTAAATAAAGATCTCAACGGCGGACTGGGGACTGCGGATGATTATCAAGGCGGAGGATTGGCTATGGGTCTTGCTCGATATATTAAAAAGCGAGCAGTCCGCCTTCCAGTCTTGGCCTTTGCCTATCTTCAGGCAATTTTGCGTTCGCGCGCATATTATGTAAAATATTTTGAGGGAACATTCCCTGATCCTAAAAAAGGTTCTTTTGATGTCATTTTGCTTCATGGTACGATTGTGGATTATCGATATGAATGTCATGTTGCCCGGAAAATGCGGGATCTTTATCCTCAAGCCAAAATTGGATTTTTTGGAAATTTTCCGACTATTAAACCGGAATTATTCAGTGATTTTAATTTTGTTATCCAAGGTGAGGCTGAGGAATTCTTTCTTAACTATTTTAAAAATTTAGCTGATTTAACAGGAAACATTAAAGTTGTTTCTTTAATGGATTTGAATCAACTTCCAACACCTGACTTAGATGGATTTTTATTGGATCAATATGGATATTCCCTGTTTCCTTTTCGCAAGCGTTTTATGACATTGTTGTCAAGCAAGGGTTGCCCGTATAGTTGTCGATATTACTGCGCATATGGACAGTTGCAGGGACCTGCGGTGAGACAGAGATCTGTGGTTAAGGTTATTGAGGACCTTAAGGCTTATAAGGAAAAATATGGAATCGAGGTTGTTCAGTTTCGGGATCCTGTTTTTGGAATAAAGGAAGGGTTTATTAAAGATTTTTGCGAGAACTTAATCAAAGAAAAAGTTAATATCCGCTGGGGTATTGAAACTCGTCTTGAAATCTTAGATGAATGTAAATTGCGGGTAATGTATCAGGCCGGTCTTAGGCAGATCAATGTCGGGATTGAAACCGCTCAGAAGTCAGTGGCCAATAAAAATTATCGTCAACTTATGAATCATAATCAAGAGAGGAAGACGGTCAATCTTTGTAAAAGAATTGGAATTCGCGTTGCGGCATTTTACGTCTTTGGCTTGGAAGGGGAAGCTCAGCCCGATATGATAGAGACATTGAATTACGCTAAAAGTCTCAATACTCCCGTAGTGCGGTTTTCTGTAGTTACCCCTTACCCGGGAACAGATTTTTTTCAATTCTTAAAAAGTAAAGGACGTATCGCGAGTGAGGACTTTGAGCAATATACTCAATTTAATCTCGTTTTCTTCCATCCGGCAATAACGCATTCAGAAATGGCGGCCTTGCTGAAGCGGGCGTATATCTCGTATTATATAAGGCCAGCGTATCTTGCAGAGATTATAAGGGTAAGTTTTCGGAATTTGATTAGATGCAAATGAAATTTTAGATGACAGATGATGTTTGCGTTATTCAAGATGCCGATACACTCAAAACGCTTTGGTTTTATTTATGGTATTCAACTTTATCTAAAAATATTATCTTTAAGCGAAGCAATGGATGACAATTTAAATAATTAAAATGGCTGAAAAAAAGTTAAATAAATTTTATATTTTGAATGTTGGAATTTCAGCGATAGATATGAATGATGCCTGTTCGCTGGTAGAGGAGGCGGTATTAAAAAAGCACAAAATTTATATTTGCGTATGTCCTGTTAGCACGATTATGGAATGTAAAAAAAATGAAAAAGTGCTTGCGAGCGTTAATTCCGCGGATTTAGCTACGCCTGACGGTATGGCGGTAGTTTGGATAGGGAAGATGCGGGGGTATAAAAATATAAGAAGGGTGTATGGTCCGGAATTAATGCAGGAGATTTGCGGTATTTCCGGGGAAAATGGGTATAAGAATTATCTTTATGGCTCAAGCCCGGATGTTTTAAGTAAATTAAGAGAAAAGCTGAATAAAAAATATCCCGGCCTGATTATTAACGGAAGTTTTTCGCCGCCTTTCCGGCAATTAACTAAAGATGAAGATGAAAGAATAGTGGGAGATATTAATAGCAGTAATCCTGATATAGTTTGGGTGGGTTTAGGTTCTCCGAAGCAGGATTTATGGATGTATGAACACAGGGATAGGATTAATGCTCCTGTTATGATAGGTGTAGGCGCAGCTTTTGACTTTTTGGCTGGAACAAAACCACAAGCGCCGTCTTGGATACGGGATAATGGTTTTGAGTGGTTGTTTAGGCTTATTACTGAACCTAAACGCCTATGGCGCAGGTATTTAGTGGATTATCCCTTATTTATATATTACGTGCTGGTAGATTTAATTTCCAAGTCTTTATCCCGTCCTAAAATAGGCACTTCGGGCCAATAATCTTCTTGTCAATAGCCATTTCCTTGTGATACAATAAAGTTTATGTTACGCACTAATAAATACATCCATTTTTTATATCTTATCATTGATGTTTTCTTGATAAGCCTTGCCTTTGCTATCCCGTATTTCCTGAATCCTTCTTTGGTTCCTCATGAATTGGCCGGCCAAAGAGCCTATCTAACCGTATTCTTTTTTTGGGGCATTTGTCTTGTTTTTATCTTAAATAATCTGCATCTATATGCCACTATTCGTTATCTAAGCATAATTGAAGAAAGCCTTATGGCTATAAAAGGAGTAGGATTTGCTTCGGTTATTGCTGCTTTATTTGTTTATTTGCTTGGTATAAGTGTTTTTTCCCGCACTGTCTTTGTTGAGGCAACTTTGGCGTTATTTATTCTTATTGTTTTATGGAGAGTACTTAAGAGAATCTGCGTAAGAAAACTTATAAGTAGCGGTTTTGCAAATTACAATGTTCTGCTTGTTGGGGCAGGTAAAGAAACCGAACTTATACTTCAAGAGATTAAAGATAATCCATTCCTTGGTTTACGTGTTAAAGGTATTTTAAGCGATAGGGGGGCAGGTGATTTTTGCGGAGTTAAGATTCTAGGAAAAGTTGATGACCTTGGATATATCGTAAAGAAGTATTTTATTGATGAAATTTATGTTACGGAATACTTAGGCAATATGCCTATAAATGATTTTCTTGCTAAATGCGGTAAAACAGGAAAGGCCGTGAGGCTGATTATTAATAATCTTGGCTTGCCTTTTCAAAAACTAAATCTAAACTATTTAGGCCCCATTCCTTTGATAACCTGTTTTCAGGGAGAGCAGATTAAGGCGGATAGCGTTATTAAGCGTATTTTTGATATATTTGTTGCCGGTTTAGTATTGTGTTTGCTTTTTCCGCTCTTTATCGCAATCGGCCTATTTATTAAAATAGAAAGTAAGGGCCCGCTTTTTTACGTTTCAAAAAGAAGCGGGAAAAAAGGAGCTATATTTAAATTTTATAAATTCCGTTCGATGGTTAATAATGCGGATGTGTTAAAGGATAAAATCAGGCATAGATCAGAAGTTGATGGGCCTATTTTTAAGATGAGAAAAGACCCGCGCTTTACAAAGATAGGCGCTTTTTTGAGGAAATATAGCCTTGATGAACTCCCCCAGTTGATTAATGTCTTAAAGGGCGATATGAGTTTGGTCGGGCCTCGGCCGTTTCCTGTGGAAGAAAGCGAAAAAATAGAATATAAACATATCCCAAGGTTGAATATAAGGCCGGGGATAACCGGGTTAGCGCAAGTGAAAGGCAGGTCAAGCCTTAAATTTAGCCAATGGATGAGGTGGGATAGTTGGTATGTGAATAACTGGTCATTAGGTTTAGACATAAAGATATTATTATGGACTATGCCGGTAGTCCTTAAGGCAAAAGGAGCATATTAGCTTGAATAAAGATAAGATATTTGCTGCTTTCAGCGCACTGACTAAAATTGGATTAGGGGGCGTAATTTTCTTTATTCCGATTTCTAATGCGCTTATTGAGTTATTTGCTGGCTTGGCTTTTCTTGGCTTTGCCGGCAAAAAGATAATTAAGCCTGATTTTCAGTGGTTAAAAACAAAGCAGAATATATTCCTCGCCTTATTTTTCTTCTTTATGGGCCTGTCTTTAATTAATAGCGGGCAATATATTAATAAGAGCCTTGTAGCCTTGTTTTTAAAATGGGGTGAGTATATCGGCCTATCTTTGATACTGCAAGATTCGATTAGTAAAAGAAAAGACATATTGATTTTCGTAGGTATCTTTCTTTTCTCGGCAGCTTTAGTGGGTATTTCCGGGGTAACGCAGTTATTTTGGGGAGTGGAATTTTTAAGGGGGAGAAACGCTATAGTAATGGGAAGCGGAGCAAAAGCTATTACTTCGAGCTTTAGCTATTACAACGGGCTTGGCGCGTATTTAATTGTTCCATTTATGTTGTGTGTTGCATTTCTTAAGGCGCCCAGTGTTTTCAGAAAAAAATCGTATTATCTTATATTGATTTTGGGAATAATCTTAGCTTTTTGTACCTTCCATACCTACTCACGGGGCGCATGGATAGGCGTATTGGGTTCTTTATTTTTAATGTTGCTTATTTCGCGTAGATTGAATGTTTTATTGACTTTGATTCTTTTTTTGACAGTTATTTTTCTGTTTTCTGTGTTTCGCAACCGGCTTTTCTTCATATTCCAGTTAGGCGGCGATGCGGACCGTTTTAAATATTGGCAAGCAGCCATTAGCATGTTTAAAGAAAATCCTTTTTTAGGAAAAGGGCTCGGTACTTTTATGGCTCATTTTGCAAAATATTTGCCGGGGACGTATATCTCCTATGCTCATAATTGCTTCCTGCAAATCCTCGCAGAAAGCGGGATTTTTAGTTTAATTGCCTTTTTGGGATTTGTATGTTCGGTTCTATATACGGGGATAAGAAGGTTTCTCTCTGTAAGAGACCCTGTGCTTTTAGGCGGAATATGCGGATTGGCGGGCTTTTTAATACATAGCTTCTTTGAGGTCAGCCTCTATTCCTTATCGCTTGCGGTACTATTTTGGTTATGGCTGGGGATGGTGGCGGTTTTAGGTTCCGGAAGAATAAGTGAGGATTCATGAGAAGGCCGCTTTGAGGATGGCCGCATATATTAAACAGAAGAAGGGACAATTATGCAAACTATAAAAGGAAATGTGTTGGTTACCGGAGGAGCAGGGTATATAGGTTCGGTGCTTGTCCCGGAGCTTCTACGAGCCGGATACAAGGTTACGGTATTGGATAATTTTATGTATCGGCAGAACTCCCTGCTTGAATGCGCGGCAAATGATAATTTTGACCTAATAAGGGGGGATGCCCGGGATGAAGGTATCTTAAAAGATATTTTGCGGAAAGTAGATTATATCATTCCTTTGGCGGCATTAGTCGGCGCGCCGCTGTGCAGCAGGGATAAAATAGGAGCCGTAACTATTAACAGGGACGCAGTTGCTTCTATTGCAAAGCTTGCTTCCAAAGAACAAAGGATAATCATACCTACGACAAATAGCGGTTATGGCATTGGCCAAAAAGGAGTTTATTGCACCGAGGAAACCCCGATAAACCCGATTACTTTGTATGGGAAAGTGAAGATGGAAGCGGAAAAGATAGTCCTTGATAGGGGCAATTCCATCAGTTTCCGCCTGGCCACTGTTTTTGGTATGTCGCCGAGGATGAGGATTGACCTATTGGTAAACGATTTTACCTACAGGGCGGTGAGGGATGGGTTCGTGGTTGTTTTTGAAGGCCATTTCAAGAGAAACTATATCCACGTGCGCGATGTGGCAAGGGTGTTTATGCATGCTATGTATAGCTTTACTAAAATGAAGAATGAAGCGTATAACGTAGGTTTGTCTGAAGCAAATATTTCCAAGCTGGAACTTTGCGCAAAGATAAAAGAGCAGGTTGCTGATTTTGTGTACCTGGAATCGCCCCTGGGAGAGGACCCTGATAAGCGGGATTATATTGTTTCAAATGAGAAAATTGAGCAAACCGGATTCAAGCCAATACACTCTCTTGAAATGGGAATAAGAGAGCTTATAAAAGGTTACAAAATACTTTGCAATAATGCATATGGAAATGTCTAACCAGGAAAGGCTATTTAAATTTTTAGAAGATAAAGCCCGCTGGGTAAAAAAGGAAACTTTAAAGATACATAAGGCGGCCGCGGAAACACGCCTTGCCTCGTCTTTATCGGCGGTGGAGATATTTACTGTCTTATACTACGGCAGGCTGATAAGATTTAATGCCCAGGATACTAAATCGGAGAATAGGGACAGGTTTATTATCAGCAAAGGCCATGGGGCAATATCTTTTTATCCCGTATTGGCGGATTTAGGTTTTTTCCCAAAAGAAAGCCTAAGCAAAGTCTGCAAAGAGGGCTCTATTCTTGGCGGTATACCGGATTCTGTCATACCCGGATTTGAGACAATCAACGGTTCGCTGGGGCACGGCCTGGGCGTAGCCTGCGGCGTTGCCTTGGCCTTAAAAAGAAAAAAGCGCAAAGAAACCGTATTTGTATTAGCTGGAGACGGTGAGTTAAACGAAGGCTCTGTGTGGGAAGCGATTATGTTTGCCGGAGAGCATAAATTAGATAATCTTATCCTGATTGTAGATAATAATAAGGCCTGCATGCTTGATTTCTGCAAAAACATTATTGACCTCTCGCCTTTAGATGAAAAATTCGAAGTTTTTAGATGGAGAACAAAGACTGTTAACGGACATAATGTAAAAGAATTATACGCTAGCTTGAAAATTTTAAAAGAGTCTTCAGGCGGCAAGCCTAAGGTATTAATTGCCGATACCGTAAAAGGAAAAGGCGTGCCCAGGCTCGAGATTGACCCTTTAAGCCATATCAAAAACTTGAGGCCGGAAGAGGCTCAAGGCCTAATCGTGGATTTGGAATAATATGGAAACTAAAGTAATGCGGGATGTGTTTATCCAGCAGGTTTATTATCGCATGCGCGATGATAGAAATATTTTCTTTCTATGCGCTGATTTTGGCTCTCCTAAACTGGATAAATTAAAAGAAGATTTTAAAGACAGGTTTATTAACGTGGGCATTGCCGAGCAAAATCTTATTAACGTATCTACCGGCCTGGCGCTGGAAGGCTTTACGGTTTATGCCTACGCAATCGCGCCGTTTTTGACCATGAGGGCGTATGAACAAATAAGGATAAATCTGTCTTTACACGCTCAACTCAGAGAAGTTAATGTTAACTTAGTCGGTGTAGGAGCCGGCCTAAGTTATGATGTCTCCGGGCCAACGCATCATTGCCTGGAAGATATTACCATCATGAAAGTTTTGCCTAACGTGGAAGTCTTCTCTCCCAGCGATTGGGTATTAGCCCAAGGATTCGTAGACTATTCTATAAGAGTCAAGAAACCCAAATATATCCGGCTGGACGGCAAACCTTTGCCTCAAATTTACAATTCAATGAAAGATTTTAAAATTGAAAGGGGCTTCTCTGAATTAAAAAAAGGTAAAAAATTATGCCTGGTTTCTACGGGCATTATGACGCATAAGGCTCTGCAGGTTGCCAAAAGGTTAAGTGAGGAAAGTATTAATATCGGAGTTATTGATGTTTTCTTAATAAAACCCTTGAGCGAAGCGTCGTTTACTAAGGCGTTAAGAAAATATCAGGCAGTGATTACCCTGGAAGAGGGGTTTATCAATAACGGGGGATTAGATAGCCTGGTTTTGCAATTAATAAACCGTAAGGGCATAAGAATAAAGTTTAAAAATATGGGTTTTTCGCAGCGTTATGTTTTTGATATCGGCAGCAGGGATTATCTGCACAAGCTGAATAAGTTAGACGAAGGCAGTATTATAAAAAATATTAAAGCATTATTAAGGCAGCCCTAATGCCTGAAAAACTAGATATTGTATTGATAAATCCGGGAGATAAAAAACAGGTCTACCAGGATTTGGCTAAAGATTATTCCGCAGTTGAGCCGCCTTTTTGGATTGCCGCAATAGCCGCTTTTTTAAGGAATAACAAATACGAAGTGGCGATTATCGATGCAAATGCCGAAGGCATTACTCCGGAGGAGGCCGCAATAAAGATTAGGCAGCTAAGCCCTTTATTGGCCGCAGTGATAGTTTATGGGTCGCAGCCATCTGCCTCTACTCAGAATATGACCATTGCCGGTAGAATCTGCGAGGCAATTAAGAAAAATACTTCTGTCAAGGTTGCCATGGGCGGGCTTCATCCATCGGCGCTTCCTTTAAAGACTATTCAGGATGAACCTGTAGATTTCGTTATAGACGGAGAAGGGCCCTGCACGCTGCTTGAGCTTATCAATGTATTGAAGTCTGGAAGTTCCGACTCTACAGGTGTGCCCGGCCTCTGGTTTAGGGAAAATGGCGTAATCAAGAACAACCCGCGCGCAGGGCTTATTAAAGATTTGGATACAATGATGCCCATTGCTGCCTGGGATTTATTACCCATGGATAAATATAAAGCGCATAATTGGCATTGTTTCGATGATATCGAAAATAGAAAGCCTTATGCAGCCGTATACACAAGTTTAGGCTGTCCCTATAACTGTATTTTTTGTTGTATCAATGCGCCGTTTGGAAAACCCGGCATAAGATATAGGAGCCCGGAATTAGTAGTCCAGGAGATAGGGCTTTTGGTGAAGGAATATAAGGTTAAGAATATTAAGATTGTTGATGAGTTATTTGTCTTGGATGAAAAACATTATATGAAAATAGTAGACTTATTGATTGAAAAAGGCTATGACCTGAACTTATGGGCATATGCCAGGGTAGATACCGTAAAAAGAGAAAATTTAAAACGAATGAAAAAGGCAGGAATAAACTGGCTGGCCTTAGGCATTGAATCCGCTAACCCCGGGGTAAGAGACGGCGCAGCCAAACAAATGCGGATAAAGGATATAAAGGATGTGGTAGGAGACATTCAGGGCGCAGGTATTAGAGTTATAGGTAATTTTATCTTCGGCCTTCCGGATGATACCTTAGAAACGATGCAGGAAACACTTGATATGGCGATAGAGCTTAATTGCGAATTCGTAAATTTTTATTGCGCTATGGCCTATCCCGGCTCCAGGCTTTATGATATTGCCAATAAAGAAGGCTGGCCGCTTCCGGCGGCGTGGCATGGTTTTTCCCAGCATTCTTATGAAACGCTCCCTTTGCCCACAAGGCATGTCAGCGCTAAAGAAGTGCTGAAGTTCAGGGATGAGGCGTTCCATAAATTTTTTAACAGCCCAGTATATTTAAATATGCTTGAGGAAAAGTTCGGTCTAAAGGTAAGGGAGCATATAGAAGAGATGAGCCGGACACAATTAAAGAGGAGGATACTGGAATGATTATAAGTAAGACTCCCTTCAGGATTTCTTTTTTTGGCGGCGGCACAGATTATCCAGCCTGGTTTGAGAAATACGGAGGAGCTGTATTATCTACAACTATAGATAAATATTGTTATATCAGTATCCGTTACTTGCCGCCTTTTTTCGAACATAAACATAGGATTGTTTATTCTATTGTAGAAAACGTGAAGTCTCTTAATGAAATAAAACATCCGGTTGTCAAGGCTATCTTAAAATATTTTAAAATTGATAAGGGCGTAGAGATCCATCATGATGGAGATTTGCCTGCCAGGTCGGGATTAGGCTCCAGCTCGTCTTTTACGGTAGGCATGCTGAATTCGTTTTATGCTTTAAAGGGTAAAATTATTTCAAAAAGCCAATTGTCAAAAGAAGCGATTCATATTGAAAGGGAAGTGCTTAAGGAGAGCGTAGGTTCGCAGGACCAGATTGCTGTTGCCCACGGAGGTTTCAATAAAATAGTATTTCATAATGACCATAATTTTAGGGTAGAAGCGGTAACATTGCATAAGGAAAGGATTGAACAGTTACAAAGCCATCTTATGCTTGTATTTACGGGATTTTCGCGTTTTGCCTCAGAGATCGCCGCAGAACAGATTAGGAATACTCCCGATAAGGAAAAAGAATTAAACGTTATGCGCCATATGGTAGATAAGGCCGTTGCAATCTTAAATAGCGATAGAGATATCGTTGAATTTGGCCAGCTGCTTCATGAGTCATGGGGGATCAAAAAACATCTTTCAACTAAAGTATCTAATCCGGAAGTTGATTGTTTATATGAGAGCGCGCTAAAGCACGGCGCTATCGGCGGAAAGCTTTTAGGCGCGGGCGGCGGCGGCTTTATGCTTTTGTTTGTAAGGCCGCAGAATCGGCGGAAAGTTGCCGATGCCCTGAAAGGCCTCCTGGAAGTGAAATTCAAATTTGAAAACCAGGGAAGCCAAATAATTTATTATAATCCACAGGAAGCATGATTAAGGATATCGATTGTTTCATTCTTTGCGGCGGAGAAGGCAGGCGCCTTAAAAAGATATCCGGCAGGGTTCCTAAGCCTATGATTCGCATTGGCCGCCGGGTTTTCCTGGATATCGTGATTGATTATTTGAGAAAATTTGGTTTTAAGAGGTTTATTCTGGGGATAGGTTATCAGGCACATTTTATAAAAAAATATTATAAAAAGCATAAGATCCCCGGAATTGAGATTGTTTTTTCTCAGGAGTGCCGGCCTCTAGGCACAGGCGGGGCAGTAAAAAAAGCACAAAGGTTTATTAAGAGCGAGGTCTTCTTCGTGCTAAATGGGGATTCATTTTCAGAGTTTAATCCTGGAAACTTTATTAAATTTTATGAACAAAAAAAAGCCAGTTTTTTAATATTATTAAGAAAAGTAAAAGCCAGTAAGGATTACGGTTCGATAACGACTGACAGGCAGTCAAGGATAACAAGTTTTAATGAGAAGTCCTCATCAACGCACGGAAATTTTGTTAATGGCGGGGTTTATTTGTTTAGCAAAAAGGTTTTTCCTGAAATGCCTAAGCAAGCAAGGTTTTCTTTAGAGTATGATTTTTTTCCGCGAATGCTCGGAAAAGGGCTTTATGGGTATAAGGAGCCCGGCTTCTTTATCGATATAGGCACTCCGGAAAGATATTTTGCCGCAAAAAAGTATTTTTTAAAAGATTAGATGGAAGAGTTTGATATTGTTATTATAGGGGCAGGCGTAGTCGGATTAGCGGTAGCCAGCGAGTTGTCTCAATCAGCGGTTAATAAAGGCATTCTCGTATTAGAGAGAGCCCATTCTTTTGGGCAAGAGACCAGCTCTCGTAATAGCGAAGTAATCCATGGCGGTATGTATTATCCGGCTGATACTCTAAAGGCCCGCTTGTGCGTTAAAGGCAGGAGATTATTGTACGAGATTTGTGAAAAACAGAATATACCCTATAAGAAAATCGGTAAACTCATTGTAGCTACAGAAAAAGAAGAATTGCCCGCTTTAGATAAAATACGTATGCAAGGAGAGTTGAATGGAGTCGAAGGCTTAAGAATGATTACAGGAGCCGAATTAAAGAAAATGGAACCTAATCTTAACGGAATATCCGCCTTGTTTTCCGAAGAGACCGGAATAATCGATTCCCACCGACTGATGGAATATTTTCTGCAATCCTGCCAAGATAAAGGCGTTATGGTGGCGTATAATTCCGAAGCCGTAGGAATTAATAAAATGGATAGCGGATATAAGATTACGGTTAAGAATATCAATGAGACTTTGGGGATAAAATCAGCTGTGGTGATTAACTCCGCCGGGCTTGATTCGGACACTGTAGCTAAATCCGCCGGTATTGACCTTAAAGAAAATAAATATGAACTGCATTATTGTAAGGGGCAATATTTCAGGGTTAGTTCCGGCAGAGCAAAACTCTTGAATCGCCTGGCATATCCAGTCCCAGAGCCGAAAAGCGGAGGTTTGGGTGTACATGCTACTTTGGATTTGGGCGGTGGTTTGCGGCTTGGCCCGGACGATAAGTATCTTAACAGCCGAGTTAAGGATTATTCTGTTAATGAAACCAATAAACATGATTTTTATTTATCAGCAATAAAATTTATGCCTTTTATTGATGAGCAGGATTTATGCGCAGATACCGCCGGCATAAGGCCAAAGCTTGAGGAGGAGGCAGGAGAATTTAGGGATTTTGTTATTAAAGAAGAATCGGACAAAGGCTTTCCCGGATTTATTAATCTTATAGGAATTGAGTCTCCCGGTTTAACGGCCTCGCCGGCAATAGCAGAATACGTGAAAGGATTATTAAGATGAAAGTGCCATTTGGGACGATATCAATTACGCAGGAGTCCCGAGGTTTAATTAATAAAATCATTAATTCCGGAAAGGTCTCCAACGGAAAATATGTCCGTGAATTTGAAGAAAAATTTGCTAAGCTTGTAAACGCAAAAGAGGCGGTAGCCGTCAGCAGCGGAACTGATGCCGATATTTTGGCGCTGGCAGTGCTTTATGATTTTGGCGCTTTGCGCGGCGATGAAGTTATCGTTCCGGCCTTATCCTTTGTTGCTACCGGCAATGCTGTTTTGCATGCCGGATTTAAGCCGGTATTTGTAGATATCGAGCAGGATACGTTAAATATAAACCCAGATCTTATAGAAAAAGAAATTACTAAAAAAACGCGCGCAATTATGCCGGTTCATCTTATGGGTAAGCCGGCTAAGATGGATATCATCAGCAAGATTGCCAAAAAACATAGCCTGTATGTAATTGAGGATGCTGCCGAGGCGCACGGTGCGGTGTATAAGGGTAAAAAAGTAGGGGAATGGGGCGATATGTCCGCATACAGCCTTTATCTTGCCCATATTATAACTACAGTTGAAGGCGGCATTGTTACCACTAATAATGAAGAGTTCTCCGAGATATTAAGATCGCTTCGCTGCCACGGCCGCGCTTGTAAGTGTAAAATTTGCGTTCTAAATACTACTTCCGGATATTGTAAAAAGAGATTCAAATACGGCAAGGATATCCGCTTCATTTTTGAGCGCGCGGGTTTCTCAGCGAAAATGAATGAGCTTGAGGCAGCAGTGGGATTAGGCAGCCTTACCGAGTATCATGAGATTATCAATAAGAGGCACCATAATCTTATGGCTATGATTAAGAGGCTTGGAGAGTTTAGTAAATATCTTTTTACTATACAAGAGGATAAGAATGAGAGAATCGGGCCGCATGCCTTTCCTATAATTGTCAAGAAAAATGCCCCATTTACCCGCGATGAGCTGGTGGATTATCTTGATAGGCGTGGAATAGACACCAGAGACCTTTTTTCTTCTATGCCTACGCAATGCCCCGGGTTTGCCTATCTTGGATACAAACTTGGAGAATTCCCTAATGCTGAGTATATGGGAAATCACGGTTTTCATATCGGCGTGCATCAGGATATAAATGAAAAACATATTAATTACATCTTTAGCGTCTTGAAAGCATTTATTGCCTCGAAAGTAAAATGAATAAAAACTCGCGTATATATGTCGCCGGCCACACTGGTTTTGTCGGCAGCGCCTTAACTTGCAAACTTAAAGACATCGGTTTTAAAAATTTGATTTTAAGGACGCATAACCAGATGGATTTGGTAGACCAGGACAAGGTAGATAAATTATTCAAAGAACTTCGCCCAGAGTATGTTTTTCTTTTGGCAGGGAAGTCAGGTGGAATTTATGCAAATAATGCTTATCCTGCTGATTTTATCTATCAGAATATCGCTATCCAGGCAAATGTAATACACGCGGCATATAAATATGGAGCGAAAAAATTGCTTTTTCCGGGCAGCGCATGCATGTATCCGAAATATTGCCTCCTGCCTATGAAGGAAGAATATCTGCTTACGGGTTTGATAGAGCCCACAAACGAACCATTTGCGGTAGCTAAGATAGCCGGTATTAAGATGTGCCAGTCATACAACCGGCAATATAAGACTAATTTTATTTCTGTTGTTCCTGCGACAATTTACGGCCCGGGTGACCATTTTGATGCCAATGGCCATGTTATGGCGGCTTTAATAGAGAAGTTCTGCGGGAAAAAAGAGGTAAAGATATGGGGAACAGGTAAGCCAAAAAGAGAATTTATTTTTATAGATGATGTAGCGGATGCTTTAATTTTTCTGATGCAAAATTACAACGAAAGTGAAATAATTAATATCGGCACAGGAATTGAGATTTCTATAAAGAGTTTGGCACAAAGGATAAAAGGCGTTGCCAAGTTTCAAGGAAAGGTTACGTTTGAGACAGCTAAGCCTGATGGCATGCCGCGCAGGCTTTTGGATTCTACAAAATTATTAAATATGGGTTGGAGGCCGAAGATTGATTTAGAAAAAGGAATTAAATTGGCCTGTGCATGGTATAAAACAAATGTTAAAAAACTATAGGATATGAAGATATCTTTTTTGTTTCCATGCTGGACCGAAGTATTCGGCAAATTTTCGAAACTCGCAAAAAGAACCTCCGGTTTCCCGCCGTTGAATTTGGCATATTTAGCGGCGATTGCCGAAAAGGCAGGCCATAAAGTCCAAATAGTTGACGGAGAGATCGAAGGTTTAAATAATCAGGATATTATTAATCGGGTAAAAGAATTTTCTCCCGACCTGGTTGGCATGACGGGGACAACACCCGGATTTCATTTAGTCGTAAAATTGGCCAAGGCATTAAAGGAGCAAATGGATGTTCCGATTATGGCAGGCGGCCACCACGTAACCCTGTTTAAAGAAAAAGTTTTTGAGAAGTGTTTTGATTTCTTCTTTGTAAGCGAAGCAGATACGAGCTTTGCTGATTTTTTAAAGTGCTACAAGAGTAACGGTGACTTGGCTACCGTTAAAGGGTTACTTTTCCGCCATAAGGATGGGCCTTTATTCACGGGAAGCCCCGGGCTTACCCAGGACCTTGATGCGATTCCGTTTCCCGCAAGGCAACTTTTAAAATTTAAAGAATACAAAGTAGGCACCTTGCGCGGCACTCTTAACTATACATCTATTATGACGACTCGCGGATGCCCTTTCGAATGTATTTATTGTTCCAACAGTGTCTATGGTAAAGTTGTCAGGAGAAGGTCAATCGAAAATGTAATGGATGAAATCGAGATGGTTGTTAATCAATTTGGCATAAAACACTTCTATTTTGTGGAAGATGTTCTGACTTTAAATAAACAATATAGTTTAAGCCTGTGCGATGAGATTGACAGGCGCAGGTTAAAGATTACTTTTGAAGGAAGTACCCGGGCCAATCTTTTTGACGAAGAGTTGGCAGAGCGTATGTCTAAAAGCGGATTGATCCGCATAAGTTTTGGCCTTGAGTCTGCAGACCCAAAAGTATTAAAAATAATTAAAAAGCAAGTTCCTCTTGAAAGCTATATCAAGGCCAACAGGCTTACAAATAAATTCGGCATCGAAACTATCAATTCGGTAATGCTTGGTTTACCCGGCGAGGATAGGGAAAGTATTGCCCGGACGATTGCCTTTTTACGTAAGGCAAGAGATATTCAGCATACTACCTATGGTATTGCTGTGCCTTATCCGGGGACAGAATTTTATGAAATGGCTAAAAGAGGCGAATATGGTTTAAAGCTTCATACAGAAGATTTCTCGAAATATCAACGTTATGGCAGCGCCGTCCTTTCCGTAGGCGATCTGTCTTGCGAGGATCTTATTCGCCTGCAGAAGGTAGGATTGTTAAAGATCTATTTGACTTCCTGGAGGATATGGCCGATGCTTAAGAGAGTCAAGTTAAGCTCGGTAGTGATTCCTGTTTGGGAAGCCTTATGCGCAATGATTGCCGGTTTGCTTAAGAAGAAGAAAAATACCCTGGATAAAAGTTAAAATGAAAGTCACTTTAATAGTTACCACTTTAAACGAGATTGACGGGATGAAAGTAATTATGCCCCGTATCAAGAAAGACTGGTGTGATCAGGTTCTGGTTCTTGATGGCGGATCTATAGATGGGACTATAGAATACGCTAAAAAACAAGGATATGAAATCTATATACAGAGGCAAGAAGGATTCAGGCACGCCTATATTGAGGCTTTGCCTTTAATTAAGGGAGATATTGTGATTACCTTTAGCCCGGATGGTAATAGCATACCCGAGTTGATCCCCGTCTTAATAAATAAAATTAAAGAAGGTTACGATATGGTTATAGTTTCGAGGTATTTTAATGGCGCAAAAAGTGAAGACGATGATATTATTACAGCTTTCGGTAATTGGTTATTTACTAGTACGGTTAACCTGCTCTATGGAGCACGCTATACGGATGTTATGGTGATTTTCCGTGCCTACAAAACGAAAATTATTTTCGACCTTGATCTAAACAAAGAAGAAGCTTATATAATGCCAGAAAAACTGTTTCGATGTGTTTTAAGTTGGGAACCCTTACTTTCCGTAAGGGCTGCCAAGAGAAAGTTGAAAGTTAGTGAAATACCCGGCGATGAACCACCGCGTATTGGCGGCGTGAGGAAGCTTAAAGTGTGGAAATGGGGCGCAGGTTATTATTTCCAGTTTTTTAGAGAATTATTTTTCTGGCGTTAATATGAGAGTTATGTTTAAAAAAATTTCTTGCGCTGTTTGTCAAAGTAAAGATTATCGAGTGAAATATCCGGAACATATTAATTATGCAGGAATTAATTTTTCGTCAAGACGCAGCCCCTCTAAAAATCATTGCAGGATAGTACAATGCAACAAGTGCGGCTTAATATATGCAAATCCCATATTTAATGATGATTATATTCTACGGCTATATAGGGACAGTGTTTTTATTAATGAGGTCCAGGTTGAGCTTACGGCTGAGGATTATTTAGACCAACTAAAGATAGCTACTGTATTTATTGATAACAAATGTAATTTGTTAGAAATAGGTTGCGGTAATGGTTGTTTTTTAAAAAAAGCCAAAGAGTTCGGCTTTAAGAATGTATATGGCGTGGAGCCATGCAAGGATTCCGTTGAACAAGCGGATCAAGAAATAAAAGGAAACATTATTAATGATGTTTTTAAGGAGGGGCTCCATAAAGATAACTTTTTTAATCTTGTTTGCGTTATACATGTATTCGATCATTTAATAGATCCAAATGATGTTTTAAAAAATATTTACAGGGTAACAAAAGAAAGCGGGCATATATTGGTAATTAGTCATAACGTCAAATTCATATTAACCAAAATATTAGGTGAAAGATCTCCAATGTATGACATTGAGCATATTTATCTTTTTGACAAAACTACTATAAGAAAATTACTCGAAAAAAACGGGTTTCGAGTAATCTATGTTAAGAATATGATGAGCAGGTACACTATAGGGCACATTTTGAAAATGTTTCCTTTCCCCGGTTCTATTAAAACATTTTTGCTTAAGGCGTGTAATTTCCTTAAGATCGCAGATAAGGCGATAAAAATCAATGGTGGTAATATGGTAGCACTTGCTCAGAAGATAAGCTGATTTTTACTCGATGCGTACAGAAAAACAAAATTTATGAAAATATCTTTATGAGGTGCAAAACCAGGTGAAAATTGGATTAATTTCCACTAATTGTGAGATATATTCTTTGGGCGTTAATAAATTGTCTTCTTTTTTGAAATCGCATAACCACGAGACTAAGGTTGTTTATTTATTACAATCAAAACCGGTAATATTAAGCTATCTTTCCGCGGACTATGATAAATTGGATGTAAAAATAATGAAGGAGATTGGAAAGGAGCTGCAAGATGTACAGATAATAGGGATTTCGCTAATGACACGCAGTTTAAACACCGCTATAGATATAACGCGATATCTTAAAAAATTGTTTCCTGATAAATTGATCATATGGGGGGGAGTGCATCCTACCATTTCTCCTGAAGAATCGATTCGGTACGCTGATATCATCTGTCGATTAGAAGGATATTATCCATTATTGGAGTTGGCATCAAGATTGGAGAGCGGCCGCGATTATGTTGATATTAAGAATCTCTGGTTCAAAAATAGAAATGGAATAATAAGAAATGAAACCAGGCCTCTTGTCCAAAACTTGGACGAACTGCCTCCTCAGGACTTTGGCTATGACAATCACTATGTAACGAAAGGCAATGAGCTAGTAAAGCTTAATTACTCTTTGCTAAGTAAAATCAATGGGATGACATACAACACGATAGCGGGCCTTGGTTGTCCGATGAACTGCACATATTGTTGCAATAATGCTTTTACAGAGATTGATAGCGATAACAAAAAAATAAGGTATAACTCAGTACAGTATACTATTAGCGAGCTTGTCGATGTGAAAAATAGATTCCCTTTTATAAAATATATAGCCTTCCTTGATGACTTCTTTTTATTAAGACCACCGAGTTTCCTGCGTGAATTCATTGCGCAATATAAAGAAAAAATAAATTTACCATTTTCCTGCAGCACAACCATGGATTTAATAACCGATGATATAATGGAGGCTTTTGTAAACGCCAAATTAAGATGTTTAAAAATCGGCGTACAGTCTGGCAGTGACAGGACTAATCAATATGTATTCAAGAGGATGCAAAAAAGTGAAAGAATCAGGGGGAAGATTGAATTGTTTAAGAAGTACAAAAAAGATGTCGTCTATAGATTTGATATTATTCTCGATAATCCTTGGGAAAATTTTAATGACATGAAAGAAACTCTAAAACTTTTTGCATCTTTGAAATTCCCTTATTTTATAGTTGTGTACTCTCTAAAACTATACCCGGGAACGGAACTTTACGACAGGGCACAAAAAGAGAATATATCCATAGACCTCAATGGAAGTTATAAGCAATTCGATTCAATTTTAATTAATTACGCAATATTATTAAATCATTTTTTTAAGGTTCCTAACTTTGTAATTAAGAGAATAAACGAAAAAAATTATAAGGCCAGGATTCCTAAGTTTATTAAAACACTCTTCTGGCTTTTTTATATTCTTAAGGGTGGGATGCTGGGTATTTCCAGAGGTTCTATGGATAATATCCCGGATACCATAGCAAGGATTACGTATAAGATTAAGAATTAGAGAGAGGGGGAGAGGGCATAGTGACAAAAAAAATATTTAAATGGTTCTTCTGTCAGCCAGACTGGATAGACGCTATTGCCCTGTCTTTATTTGCGGTTGCGATAACCTGGCAGCCGTTCCTTTTATATCAAACCGTTAATCTTCCTGAATTAGGGCTTTATCTTCCCGGCCTTGGCGCGATTCTCCATGGACAGGTGCCTTACAGAGACTTCTTTTACCTGCGGGGGCCTTTTGAATTATATTTGCCTGCGTTTTTGATGCGCTTATTTGGCGAACATCTCGCTGTTTTATCAACGTATTTTTATGTTGGGACAGTGATTGCTTTGATAACGTGTGTCTGGATTGCTTGTGAGGTTTTTACCACACGGATATTTTTATATACTATGGTCCCGGTGCTTATTGCCCGTACTTTCCCCCGGGTTGTTTTTGCATATTGGGGAGGGATGCGTTATGCGTGGGGATTATTGGCAATTTTTTGCGTGATACGTTTTTTCAGCAAAAATCAGAAACGTTGGCTTCTAATTTCCGGATTGTTAACGGCAGTTGCAGGACTGACAAGCATTGAGATTGGTGTCAGCGTTTTTGCAGCTTTTATTATAGGTATCGTATTGTGCCGCCGCAATTGGCAGAAGACTATTTTTACATACATGATTGGAATCGGGATAATTTTTGTGCCTTATTTTCTATATATGGCTTATCAGGGCGCCTGGGCGGATTATGCGAAGGACCAGTGGGTGATTGTCACGCAATTGAATCATGATTTTTTGAAGACCGAAGTTGCTCCTTCCAATGTTGGGCAGTTTTTTCATGCTTTAATTGTTATGACTGATAAAAATTTCCGCCAGATAACGCCAGTTTATTGTTATTTAGCCTTTGCTATTTATTTGTTTTTGCGTCAGCGCCGCAGGCGCTTAGATAAGATGGACTATTCTGTTATTGTTATCGCTATTTATGGAATAATGATTTATTTTCCGGCGTGGTTTAGGAGCATATGGACGAGCGTCTTTGAAATGTCTCTGCAGCCAGAGAAAATTGTTTTGTTTTATGTTCTCGCGCGCGGCAGCCTGCAATTATTATCCAAACAGCATTTTAAAAAAATAGCCTATATGTTGATTACGGCTATAGTTATTTCGTCTTTTGCCTACTGCATTCCCCGGTTTTCTAAACGGTTCTTCGTTTTTTGGCGAAAACCTTTTAAAAACCAGATATCAACCAAAATTAATTTGCCGCGCATTAAAGGGATGGTGCTCCCTCAATGGCAGGCGGCGGATTTTATTCAATTAAAACAGTTTGTTGATACGCATACGCTTCCCGGTGAATTAATCTGGATGTTTCCGGAATTAGGGGCAATACATTTTATCGTTGAGCGGCCGTGGATAGGGAAATTCCCGACAGCGACATTGACGTGGTTTAGTGATGAATGGTACGAGCAATATATGCGCGAATTGAAGCGAGTAAAGCCTCGATACGCAATTTTTGAGAAAAAGAGCCCAAAGCATTTTGAAGAAGAGGTGGGTTTATCTATCAGGGCAAAAAATAAGTTTAAAACCCAAATGTCTTATCTTCAGGAAAATTATTTTATTATTTCCGAAACCCCAACTTATAATATCTATATCAGGAATGATTTACGAAAGGGTTCTTAATTCATCAAAATGCAGTCTATTAGGCGAAAACCGGGCCTTATTTTAATCCCGGAGGATGCTGATTCTAAATTTTATATCCAACACCTTTATCCTTATCATCTTGCATATGGTAATGCAAAAGACAAGATAATATTAGAGGTAGGTTTCGGGGATGGTTACGGTTCTTTTTATTTAGCAGGAGCCGCAAAGATGGTTATAGGTATAGATTGCGAAGAAGAAAATGTAAAGAATGCCCGGAATAAGTATAAAAGAAATAACTTGGATTTCAAGATGATGGAAGCTAGTAACCTGGGTTTTAAAGATGAAACCTTTGATATCGTCTTTTCTTCCCAGGTAATTGAGCATATAAAAGAAGATAAGCTTATGAATTATTTATCAGAAATCTTTAGAGTCTTAAAAGCCGGTGGAATCCTTTATCTGGCTACTTTAAACAAAGAAGTTGCTATGAAACGGGGGCAGGTTTATAAAAAAAATCCTTACCACGAAAAAGAGTTTAATGAGATAGAATTAAGAGAATTATTATTAAAAATTTTTCCGAAGGTAGATATGTATGGATTGCATCCGGCAGCGAAACACAATTTTTTTCAAAGGTTAAAGAAAGCAGGGATTTTTAAAAATTTACCAGAGGCAATTAATCCGGTTCAAAGTTTTTATAAGAATATTAAATTAAGCGATTTTGTTGCGTCAAAGCGAGGCCTAAAACAGGCCTTAGACTTTATTGCTATTTGCGGTAAATGAATGGCTAACCAAACATGAAAAATTCTAAATCTAACTTTACTATCTCTCCTGGTAAGCCTCTGAAAAAGCCTTTTAAATATCCCGATAAGAATTATTTTGTGAACACGGGTTTTTATTTTGCCTATAAAAAGGTTTTGAACTGCGGCAATTTTAAACGGCAGCAAGTATTAGAAAAAGTTTTTATCAGCGAGCGGATTGTAGAAATTCCCTTTATGATAAAACACTTAAGTGTTTTACCCCTCGCAGCGAGCGTTTTAGATGTTGGATGTATGGAGAGCCCCCTGCCGTTGATGGAGGCCGGGCTTGGATTTAGGGTTACCGGATATGATTTCCGAGAATATCCGTATGTTCATCCGGGTATGAAATTTGAACGGGGGGATATTTGTAGTATGCCATTCGCCGATAAGGCCTTTGATGCCGTGGTATGCGTATCTACTATTGAGCATCTTGGTATTGGATTTTACGAAGATCCGGATGAAATTCAGGAAGCGGATATCCGCGGGATAAAAGAAATGCGCAGGGTTCTTAAGGAAGGGGGAAGGCTTATTTTATCAGCTCCGGTTGGCAGAAAACAAATTACCACGCATTCCCGGATATACGATATCCCTTCTTTTCAGAATCTATTCCGGGGTTTTTCTATTCTTGAGCAAAAGTTTTTTATTAATACTCGTCCTGCGCAGGATGTTCCGAACTGGTGGAAGGAAGCCGCGGCCGCAGAAATAGGGCATATAGATGATACAAGTGGTTCTGTTGTAGCCGTTGGTATGGCAGCGGCAGTAAAGGATGGCTCAGATGGAAAGGATTAAAGGCCTGTATTATCTTAGGTTCGATACTAAAGAAAGGAAAATTAAGAATGAATTATGGAAAGTGCTATGTAATAGCTTCCTCCAGGGCTATATAGATAAAGAATCTACCGTCTTAGATCTAGGGGCCGGGTTTTGCGAGTTTATTAATAATATTGATTGCAAAAACAAACTTGCCGTGGATATTGACCCGGAGATCCGCAGATTTGCGGCAGATGGCGTACACACATTTATTACCAGCTGCCTAGATATGAGAGACATAAAAGATAATTCTGTTGACGTTGCTTTCTCGAGCGAATTATTTGAACACCTAAAGAATACCGATGAGTTGCTCTCCGGGCTTTTGGAGGTTCGCAGGGTCCTGAAGGATAAAGGAAAGTTAATTATATTATGCCCGAATATACGGTACCTCAGCGATAGATACTGGGATTTTATAGACCATAGGCTGCCCTTGAGCCATCTGGGGATGCAAGAGGCATTATTACTTAATAATTATAAGGTTTTAAAGGTTATTCCAAGGTTTTTACCTTATACAACTAAAAGCCTATTGCCGAAAAGCAGCATTATCTTGAAAATTTACCTAAAACTGCCGATAATATGGAGATTTTTTGGTAAGCAAATGCTGATAATCGCCGAGAAGAAAGATTAGGGTATTAATCAGATGGAAACAGCGGTCTTTATTCTTCAGAATTCTATATTGATATTAAATACCTATCTATTAGTAAAAAATTATTTTATTTTTGAAGATTTTTTTAGTAATATATTATCTTTTTTTGTGTTATTTTACGCTCAAATTACCTTAATCCTCGTTTCTTTAGGCATATTTAATTTGCTCTATTTGAGGAATATTCTATTACTTGAATCATTTATATTGTTAACCACAATAGTTATTACAAAATTTAGAATTTTTAATATCAGAAAAGATATAGTTAATGCCGGTGTACGCCTGGAGTATCTAAGCCTGGATAATAATGTTATAAGGCTTTGTTTCGCTTTCATTATAGGTTTCGCCTTAGTAAAGATAGCAATTAATCTGGTTAATCCGCCTTTTGGGTGGGACGATTTGAATTACCATTTTACTTTTCCTGTTGAATGGCTCAAAAACGGCAACCTCAACAATCCTATAATAGTAAACGATTATCCCGCCCCCAGCTATTACCCTGTCAATGGCAGCCTTTTATTTTTTTGGCTGTTAGCGCCTTTCAAAAATGTTTTTTTGGCTGATTTGGGGCAGACGCCATTTTTTATTATTTCATTTTTGGCTATTCTCGCAATTTGTAGAAAATTAAAAATTAGCAGGATATATTCTTTGTTTGCCGCTATTTCATTGACGATTACGCCAAATTATTTTAAACAATTAAAAATTGCTTATGTGGATGTTATGGTAGCTGCCCTTTTTTTAGTAGGATTAAATTTCTTATTAGATTTTTATGAAAAATATAACCTTAAAAGCCTTCTTTTGTCCGCAATATCCGTCGGATTGCTTGTCGGGACCAAACTGATAACCTTGCCCCACGCTTCCATTGTCTTTGTTTTTCTATTATTTATGGTTTTAACCAAAATCCATAAAATAGGCATTAAGAAAGCCGTGCTGTCAGTTGCTTTATTTTTAACCTTTATATTCCTGTTTGGGGGTTTTAGCTATTTTAGAAATTTTATCTTAACAGGAAACTTCTTTTATCCCTTAGACATAAAGTTATTCGGATTTAACGTATTAAAAGGGGTGATGAAAACCGGTTTTTTAAATAGTGCCAATAATGACTTGGGATGGGGCAACCTTTTATTCCATGAGGGCGTAGGCGCCGGTTTTATTTTATTTGCGATACCGGGCGTAGTCCTGTCGACGGCAAAAATATTATCAAGAAAGAATATTGACCCAAAAATATATTACTTATTCGCGCTGATTCCGCTCTTATACTTGTCCTATCGTTTTCTGGTAGGGCTTCCCATCGTCAGGTATATCTATCCCTGGTTTGCCGTATGTTACATTGTGGCCTTTTGGGGCATAGACCGGTTTAAAGTGCCCCTAAAAATAGCAAGCCCTCTTATTGTTATTTGTTTAATAGCTTCTATCTTTGAATTTTCAAGGCATCTTGAGTTAGTATCCGCTATCATACTTTCTATTTTTTTATTTTTTACTTTGCCCTATTTTAAGAAAGGCATATGCTATTTTTTCCGCAGGCCAAACGCCGGTATTATCTTTCTTTTGTTATGTTCCGTACCCCTGCAATTTTTATATCTGGAATACAGCAAAAATGAATTTGTCAGGTATAGGACTTCGCGGAAAAACTCGGGATTTTGGCCTGATGCGATTGAGGCCTGGATATGGCTGGATAAAAATACTTTCGGTAATAATATAGCTTATGTAGGCAGGCCGGTGCCGTTTCCTTTGTACGGCAGCCTTCTTAAAAACAATGTTTTCTATGTATCGGTCAACGAGAAACCGCCATATTTACATGCCTATAAAAATGCCTGTTATGTGTCTGATTCTGATTACGAACATTTCCATAAAGCCCTTATGGAGCCGAATAATTATCGAGGCAACGCCGATTATTCAGTTTGGCTGAAGAATCTGAGGGCAAAAAAAAGCGATTATCTTTTTATTTATTCCCTGCATCAGACCAAGGATATAATTTTTCCCATAGAAGATGACTGGGCAAAGTCGCATACGGATAGATTCAAATCGGTTTTTAGCAACGATACTATACATATTTACAAGATAACTAAATGAAGCTTGCAGCGGCAGCTCTTAGCGCAAGCCGAAGCGATGCCGTTATTTTACAACAAATAAGTTGTATTTTACTTGACAATACAACTTATATGATGTATATTTATAGTGCAATGATTACTAAGTGGCAGGATAAAATTTTAAAGGTTTTAGCTGGCAAGGCGGGCGACTACTGCCTGGGAGGAGGAACGGCGCTATCTAAGGTTTATTTTCATCACCGGGAGTCGCTTGACCTTGACTTCTTTACCCTTAAATTTAGCCGAAAGAGAATCCTTGCTCTTATGGAGTTTTTGTCAGGCTATTTCGGAAAAGATTTTGAACTTATTAGGGAGCAGCAAAAGAAGGATAAAGTGCGCATAATGATATTTAGCGCGCAATTATCGAAAAATGAGGCTTTAAAAATTGATTTTATTGAAGAGTATATAAAAATGATAAAAGCTCCGAAAGATGTAGATGGTATATGCGTCTTTTCACTGGAAGATATTTATTTGAGGAAAATCTATGCAATCGCGGGAACGATAGATAGCATCGATTTAGTAGGACGTAATATAAGAGAAGGCGGACGGCAGGAGGCGAAAGATTTTTATGATTTATATTTTCTCTCCCATACTTTTATGAATTTGGCTGGATTTGTATTGCGGTATTGCAATGCGGCAGCACAAGAAGCATTGGTTCATTGGTTTCGTACGTATTCACGCATGGAGATTAAAACAGGCCTTCTAGATTTAAGAACAAAAAATAAGGTTGATTTTAGAGATATGGAAAAGCATTTTAAAAAAGAAATTGACTGCTTGCTGGAAAAGCAGATTGGAAGAATATGAAGAAGGACGTAGTTACAAAGAAAGACTGGTTATGGGATAGGAGCGTTACTCCCCGGCAGGCTATGAGGATATTGCAAAATCCGGCTCATCCAGAGTTTATCTCTTTAGCCAGTTTATTGTTATCCAGGAAGAATACGCCGCAAGAGGTATTTCGACAATATTTAAAACCAAGGGACTTTTGCCGGAATTGGCTGAAGATTAAACGGAAGATGAGAAAGGATGCCTGGAATAATCCGCGCATAGAATTCTGGCAGGCAGTGTATGAGAAATTATTAGAGAAGTATCGCGCAAAAAAAATAAATATTTTCCCCAAAGATAAGGCAAAAACTATTAATGAGTCTTGCCTCTGGATAGGAGAAAAAATCAGGTTATTGCGTAAACAAAGAAGACTTACTCAGAAAATGTTATCCCAGAGATTGAATATTTCCCAGCAGATGATTTCGCGAATTGAAAGCGGCAGGGAAAATATTTCTTTGCTTACCTTGAAGAGAATAATAGATGAATTAGGGGCTAAGCTTTCTATCGAAGGCTAAATATGAATATCTTAGGCATATCCTGGTTTTTACGCCAGTTGGTCTGGTAATAAAATTATTCGGAGTAGATTTATTGGACAGAAAGATACAAAAGGAGAAAGGGTCTTATTGGGTAAAAAAGGAGAAAGTGAGATTAAATTCGCTATCTTACGAAAGACAATTCTAAGGAGGCCCAAGATGGGTAAGATTTCTATCTTAAGAGAATTCTGGGATTTTTTAAAGGTGAATAAAAAATGGTGGCTGGCGCCTATAATTATTATGCTTTTATTATTGGGTTTTTTAATCTTTTTTAGCCAGTCTTCGGTAGTAGCGCCTTTTATTTATACTTTATTCTAACTTAGAGCGTGGAAAATTTTTGGCAAGCAGATGCTGATAATCGCAGAAAAATACTGAAATGAGATTATCTATTATTGTCCCTGCGCATAACGAGCAGGAAAATATAGCAGAGGTTATACATAGGATAGGAGGGTCTTTAAAGATAGGGCACGAATTGGTGGTGGTTAACGACCATTCTACCGATAGCACTCCGGAGATAGTTTCAGGGCTGGCGCGGCAATATCCCAACTTAAGGTTAGTGAGCAATACGCTTGAAAAGGGATTTGCCAATACCATAAGAGCCGGATTTGCTAATGTCAAAACCGAGGTAGTTATACCTGTGATGGCTGACCTTTGCGATGATTTAGCAACGATTGAGGCGATGTTTGAAAAGATTAACGAGGGCTATGATGTGGTTTGCGGTTGTCGTTATACGGACAAAGGGGCCCGTCTGGGCGGCTCGAGACTAAAGGGTTTTCTCTCCCGCTTGGGAGGCCGGTCGATCCATTATTTATCGGGCATTCCCACTTATGATGTTGCGAATGCCTTTAAGATGTATCGTCGCGAGGTTATTGAAGCTATGGATATCAAGGCAGGCGGTTTTGAGATTTCCATGGAGATTCTTTTAAAGGCCTACTATCTGGGTTTCAAGATTACGGAAGTTCCTACTGTATGGAGGGAGCGTACAAAGGGCAAATCTAATTTTAAGATTTTTAAATTGCTTCCGAATTATTTGAAACTCTATATCTGGGCAATTTATAAGAGTTTCACTAGAAAAAGAGCGAATAAATGATTAAACGAGACAAGGTATTAATTTGGTGCAATAAAGCAATATATTGGGAAATAATTTTTATTCCTTTTGTAGCAAGCTTTTCTTCTGCGGCGGTAGATGTTTTTATCGGCCTGTTGATATTTACTTTCTTAATTAAAAAACTATCCAGTAGAAACAGGGATATATCGCGGACACCCCTGGATTTTCCTTTTAGCCTTTTAATTGCCATCTCTATAGCCTCATTTGTTAATTCCATAAACATACATTCGAGTATTCAGGGGATTTTTAAGCTTTTAAAATATGGTTTCTTGCTCGCAATCATAGGAAGAGAAGTAAAAGACGGAGCGCATTTTAAAAAAATTATTATTGCCTCGGTATCTGGATTATTGGTTGCTTCTTTGGACGGAATTTATCAATTGATTTTTAGGGTAGATTTCTTTAGAGGCAGGCCATACGATTCTGTTTTAGGCCTGGCGCGCCTTAAGGCCGCATTCCCGCATACTAACATTTTTGCCGGGTATCTGGCTTTATTTTTACCGGTTTCTACAGCGTTGTTTCTTTATCGTTCAAAAGGAAAAAATAAGCTATACCTGGGAATAGCTACGGCGTTAGCTTTATTTTGTTTAATTTTTACTTTCTGCAGAAGCGCGGTATTTGGATTTTGGCTGGCCATGTTAATAATAGGGCTTATTAGGAAAGATAAGCCGATTATCGCTATTCTCATTGCAGTTGTTTTGGTTGCGCCATTCCTTGCGCCAAAAAGTATCCGTGATTGGTCAAAGAAAACTAGTTCAGTAGCAGAGCTTCTCTTGAACAAGGAGCGGTTCGCCCTCTATGAAACATCTTTTAATATGATAAAACATCATCCTGTTTTAGGCGTAGGGGTAAATACCTATTGTTTAAATTACCAAAAATACAAATTACACGATACCGATAAAGACTCAGCAAACTCTATGTGGTACGCGCATAACAGTTATTTACAGATGGCAGCTGAGATTGGAATTATTGGGCTTCTCATATTTTTTTATTTGCTTTTTCAATTGTTCAAACAATGGCGGGTTTTTTATAAGAAAGCCGGTGATAATTTCCTGAAAGTATCCAGTTTGGGCATATCAATGGGAATTGTTGCTTTTTTAGTCCACGGTTTAACAGAGACCAACCTATATTATCCTAAGATCGCAACACTCTTCTGGTTTCAGATTGGCCTGTTGGCAGGCCTCGTACATTTAAACAAGGAAGGTGTAAAATGAAAAATATTAAAGTTGTTATTCTCTGCGGCGGTAGGGGAACACGGATGCGTGAGGAGTCTGAATTAAGGCCGAAGCCTCTCATAGAAATCGGGCATAAGCCGATTCTCTGGCATATTATGAAAAGATATTCTTATTACGGGTTTAAAGATTTCATTATTTGCTTAGGTTACAAAGGAGAGTTAATTAAGGAGTACTTCTTAAATTATGAAGCAATGCACAATGATTTTACTATAAGATTAGGGAAGAAGAGCGGAATAGTTTTTCATAATAGCCATCTTGAAAAAGACTGGAGAATAACCCTGGTTGATACCGGTAAGGAAGCCCAGACCGGCGCCCGGATCAAGAAAATCGAGAAATACATTGATGGCGATACATTTATGGTTACTTACGGAGACGGAGTGGGCGATATTGATGTTGCTGGGCTGCTGCAGTTTCATAAGAAACAAAAGAATATCGGAACGATAACAGGGGTGCATCCGTCTTCGAGATTTGGGGAGTTGGTGATTAAGGGGGGCAGGGTAAAGGAGTTTAATGAAAAACCCCAGGTTAAAGAGGGATTTATAAACGGAGGTTTTTTTGTCTTTAGCAGAGAGTTTTTTAACTATTTGACCAGGGATGATAATTGTTACCTGGAGCACAAACCGTTAGAAACCCTGGCTAAAAATAATCAGTTGTCGGCTTATCTGCATGAGGGTTTCTGGCAATGTATGGATACACAACGCGAACTCGATATCTTAAATGATCTCTGGAAACAGAGAAAAGCGCCTTGGAAGATATGGAAGGATTAATATATGGTTGGCTTCTGGAAAAATAAGAAATTATTAATAACCGGTTATGAAGGTTTCCTTGGTTCCTGGTTAGCAAAAACCTTAGTGGAGCTAGGCGCGAAGGTTATAGGGATAGATAAGGTAAAGAACAGGAGTTATTCTGTATTAGAAGGTTATAGAAAGCGGATAATTCCTATAAAAGGTAATATATGTAATTTAAATTTAGTCCGTAAAACTATAGATAAGCATAAACCTTCTATAATTTTTCATCTTGCCGCTGAAGCAATAGTCGGACGCGCAAATAAGCATCCCATAAGAACTTTCAAATCAAATATACAAGGGACCTGGAATATGCTGGAAGCTTCAAGGGGTAAAAGTTTCATAGATTCAATCATTGTTGCCTCCAGCGATAAAGCCTATGGTTCACATAAGGATCTACCCTACCATGAAGATACCACTGCGTTGAAAGGCGACCATCCTTATGATGTATCAAAAAGTTGCGCTGATTTATTATGCAATACCTATTATAACACTTATAAGATGCCGATATGCGTGATTCGCTGCGGCAATATATACGGGCCGGGTGATTATAATTTTTCCAGATTAATACCGGATTTATTCAGGTCTATTCTAAGAAATAACCCGTTTATAATAAGAAGTGACGGGACTTTCACGCGGGATTATATTTATGTTGAAGATGCGGTAAGCGGATACCTCTTAGTCGCTAGAAAGATGAAGGATAATGGCTTAGAAGGGCATGCATTTAATTTAAGTAATGAAAAACCAATATCGGTCCTTTCGTTAGTCAAAATTATATATAAACTTGCCAAAAAGGAGCCACAATACAGCATATTAAATGCCGCTTGCAATGAAATTAAAGATCAATATTTATGTTCTTCAAAGGCAAGGAAGCTCCTTGGTTGGAAACCGAAATACGGATTAAACGAAGGGCTTAAAAGGACTAAGGCTTATTACAGAAAATATTTCGATAAATAATGGATATTAAAGGCAAAAATTTTTTAATAACAGGCGCCAGCGGATTTATAGGGGCTAATCTCACCAGGCATTTTCTAAAAAGGGGAGCTAATATCAGCATACTTAAACGCCGACAATCCAATTTATGGAGAATCTATGATATAAAAAACCGCATCTCCATATATAATGTAGACCTCCTAGAGTATGCAAAGGTTAAGAGGGTAGTAAATCGCATAAAACCGGATGTAATATTTCATACCGCTGCTTATGGTGGGCATGTATCCCAAGGCAATCTATCGCGTATTCTTAAAACTAACTTTATCGGCACCGTTAATCTTTTGAATTGCTGCTCAAAAATAGGATTTGAACTTTTTGTAAATACCGGGTCATCCTCTGAATATGGAATCAAGGATCATCCGATGCAAGAGTCAGACATTCTTACGCCGATAACGCCTTACGGTGTTTCAAAGGCAGCTGCTACCATTTATTGCCAATATGTAGCCAGGAGGAACGATTTACCGGTAATAACATTGAGGTTATTTTCTCCCTACGGTTATTTTGATGATGGAAACCGGGTCATAAGTTACGTCATACTATCATGTCTTAAAAATAGCCTGCCTGATATCTCTTCCCCTGCTTCCGTAAGAGACTTTATATTTATAGATGACGTTATGTCGTCTTATGAGCAGGCATTGGAAAAAAACGGCAATATGCGCGGAGACATATTCAATATAGGTTCGGGTAAACAATGCTCGATAATAAATTTGGTAAAAAAGATCGTAAGGGCGTTTGGCAATAATATGACGGTTGGATATAAGGAAGACCTTTGTGCAGGGATAGAGTCGAAACATTGGGTAGCCGATACCTCAAAGTCTTTTAAAGAGCTTGGGTGGAAACCCAAATTCAATTTAGATGAGGGATTAAAGAAAACTATAAAATGGTTCAAAGACAATAATAGTTTTTACTCTTAATATATGAAATTATCCGATTACGTAATAGAATTTATAATAAGAGAAAATGTGGGCCATGTTTTTGAAGTATGCGGCGGGGCCATTATTCACCTGCTTGATTCAATGTATGACAGAAAAGACATAATTGCCGTATCTATGCATCATGAACAGGCTGCCGCGTTCGCTGCTGAAGGATACTCCAGGGTAAGCGGTAATATAGGAATAGCGATGGCTACCAGCGGGCCGGGTGCTACGAATTTAATAACCGGTATCGGAAGCGCTTTTTTCGACTCAACTGCTGTTTTGTTTATTACCGGCCAGGTAAATACGTATGAATTTAAATTTAATAAACCCGTAAGACAGGTTGGTTTCCAGGAGACTGACATAGTAAGTATCGTCAAACCCATAGTAAAGGAAGCCCATCTTATAACCAATCCGGAAAAGATTAGATATTATATGGAAAAGTCTTTCTGTGTTGCAAAGACAGGCAGGCCCGGCCCCGTACTTTTAGATATTCCCATGGATATACAACGTTCCGGAATATCCAGTAAAAAATTAAGTTTATATATTCAAAAGAAAAATTTAAGGCCGGAACCGAATTTACGCACTATCCGTAAAACAGCAAGCCTGATATCTTGTGCCTTGAGGCCGGTAGTCCTTGCGGGAGGAGGCGTAAGGATATCAAAAGCTACGAACGAACTTATGGCGCTATTAAAAAAAACCGGGATACCGGTAGTTTCATCCCTGATGGGACTGGACTCATACCCGCACAATATGCCCAATTTTTGCGGGATGGTAGGGACATATGGTAACCGTTATGCTAATCTGACACTGGCAAATGCCGACCTGATTTTAGCCCTGGGCACTAGGTTAGACACAAGACAAACAGGGACTAAGCCATCTACATTTGCCCGCGGCGCGCAGCTTATACATGTAGATATAGACCCTTGCGAAATAAATAACAAGGTAAAGGCTGATATTGGCATAGTCTGCGACATAAAAGATTTTCTTTCGTTTCTCAATAAAAATTTGGCAAGTTATGACAAGTTAAGAATAGAATCCTGGGTAGACAAAACGCTGGAATATAAAAAAAGATACCCGTCATGGGCAAACCCCGGAGGCAAAGATATAGAACCGAATTTTTTTATGCATATATTATCCAGAGTTTTACCGCACGACTGCGTTATATGCGTGGATGTTGGCCAACATCAAATGTGGGCAGGGCAGTCTCTTGAAGTAAAAAATGACCAACTTTTAATTACTCAAGGCGGTATGGCATCCATGGGATCAAGCCTTCCTATGGCTATAGGAGCGTCTTTTGCTAAACCAAAAAGGACGATTGTCGTAATAACGGGAGATGGCGGTTTTCAGGTAAATATACAAGAGCTTCAGACCATACGCCACCACAAACTCCCTATAAAGATAATATTACTTAATAATAGGGGTTATGGCATGATACGCCAGTTCCAGAGGCAATATTTCAACAGCAGATTTCAGTCAACGGTCAAAGGATATAGCCAGCCAGACTTTCAAAAAGTAGTTTCTTCCTACGGGATCCATTCCGGCAGAGTTCTAAAAGTATCTAAAATAGAGAAACGCCTCAAAGAATTATTTAAGGACAGGAATCCAGAATTTCTGGAAATAATAATAAGCGAGAATAATCTTGTGCTTCCTAAATTGGCCGTAAGCAGGCCCATAGAAGACCAGGACCCGGAGCTTTCTGCCGAGGAATTAAAAAATAACATGTTTATAGAAGTTTTACCGAGAAAACAGAATGAAAAGATCGGAAAATAGAATACGGCAAGGGATAGTCAGCGGCATTAAAGAGTTCTATAAGATTCACCACGGGCATAAAAAATCCAGGCGAAACTTAATGCAAATCCCCTATGCAGGCAGGGTATTTGACGAGAAGGAGATTATTAATTTGGTGGATGCTTCTTTGGAATTTTGGCTTACTGCAGGCCGCTATGCCAATAAGTTTGAAAATGATTTTGCTGATTTCCTGGGAGTTAAATACTGCCTGCTGACAAACTCCGGTTCTTCGGCAAACCTTTTGGCGGTTTCTGCCTTAACCTCTCCTTTGTTAAAAAGCAGGCAGTTAAAACCGCATGATGAGGTTATTACTACAGCCTGTGGTTTTCCTACTACGCTTAACCCCATAATACAGAACAATCTAATTCCGGTATTTATTGATGTTAATATAGGTAATTACAATATCCAAGTGGATAAAATAGAAAAGGCGATAACCAAAAGAACCAAGGCTATATTTGTTGCGCATACATTAGGTAATCCGCTGGATTTAGATAAAATAATGAGTTTGGTTAAAAAATACAATCTATATTTTATAGAGGATAACTCCGATTCTCTGGGTTCGCAATACCGTGGAAAATACACCGGAAGTTTTGGCGATATTTCTACCTGCAGTTTTTACCCGGCGCACATGGTGACCATGGGAGAGGGCGGAGCAGTTTTGACTAACAGCCCGCTGCTTAAGAGAATAATTATGTCATTTCGTGACTGGGGAAGGGCATGCTGGTGCGACTCGGGGCATGATAACACCTGCGGAAAGAGATTTACTCAAAAATTCGGCGATTTACCATACGGATATGACCATAAATATGTGTATTCGCACATAGGTTATAATTTAAAAGCAACCGATATGCAGGCAGCTATAGGCGTAGCGCAGCTGGAGAAACTGCCTGGATTTATTGAAGCGCGAAGGAAAAATTTTTCTTTTCTTAAGAGACATCTGAAGAAATACGAAAAATATCTAATTTTACCCGAACCTACAAAAAGGTCTAATCCAAGTTGGTTTGGTTTCCCAATTTTAGTAAAAGAAAACGCGCCTTTTGCCAGGAATGACATTGTCAATTATCTAGAGCAGAACAGAATCGCAACCCGGATGCTTTTTGGAGGCAACTTAACGAGACAGCCGGCGTATTCTGGTATTAAATTTCGGGTTGTCAAAGATTTGCGTAATACCGACTTAGTAATGAATAATCTTTTTTGGATTGGAGTATACCCCGGCCTTACTAAAGAAATGCTGGATTATGTTTGCGGGCGATTTGACGGGTTCTTTAAAAAATTTGCCGGAGTATAAAAATGAAAAAAATCGGCATATGAAATTGACCATTGTCGTTACTGTTTTTAATGAAAGGAATACTATTCTTAAGGCAATTGAAGAAGCCAGGAAGATTGAAATAGAAAAAGAAATTATCGTTGTTGACAATTGTTCTACGGATGGCACGCGTGAGGCCCTTAGGAACTTAAATGACAATTCCATAAAAATAGTTTATCAATCAAGGAATTATGGTTATGGCATGTCAGTTATAACAGGTATGAATTTGGCTAACGGTGAATTCTTATTTGTTCATAATTCTGACCTGGAATATGACCCGGCATGCGTATATGAAATGTTGAATTTAGCACAGAGGGATAATCTTGATGCGGTTTTTGGTTCAAGGTTAGCTAATCGTAAGCATCAGTCGATTCTTAGGATTTTAAGAGAAAGGCCTTTCTATTTAGGCTCGATTATTGCGACGTCTCTAACAAATATTTTTTACGCAAAGCATTTCACAGATGTTATTGGAAACAGATTTTATAGAACTTCTGCCCTAAGGAATATTAATCCAAGTGAAGCTGGCATTGGGTTTGATTTCGAAGTAGTAAGCAAGTTGTGTAAATACGGCCTTAGGGTAAGCGAGATTCCTGTAAAGTATTCACCAAGGACTAAAGGAAAAAAAATAAAGATTTATGATATTATTCCAGCAGTCTTGACGATGTTTAAAATAAAATTTTCTTAAGGTCAATTAATGCCGTTACTTTCTGTTGTGGTGCCAGCATACAATGAATCAGGAACAATAAGTCAAGTATCTTTAAATAGGATAGTTGATGAGCGAAAGATTTAAGAATATTTTAGTCGTCCGTAGCGACCGATTGGGCGAGTTTTTATTAAATATCCCGGCAATAAGAGCCCTTAAGGAAACTTACCCGGATGCAAAAATTACTTTAGCGGTAAACGCTGATGTAAAAGAACTGGCAGGGGCCGTTGAGTATGCTGATGAGGTTGTGGTTTGGGATGATGTTTTTAGAAAGGGCTTAAGGCGGCGGATGTTTGATGCCTGCGTTGTTTTGAATCCTACTAAAGAAGCGCATTTAGCTTGTTTTTTCGCAGGCATTCCTGTGCGCGCAGGTTACAACAGAAAATGGGGGATTTTATTAACCCAAAAAATAGCGGATAATAAAGGCCTGGGTTTAAAGCATGAAGTTGAAAACAATCTTGAGTTAGTGAGTTTAATAGGCGCTAAAACAAATGATAAATCTATTTCTCTGGGAAGATTGCCCTCATATAATAACCCCGAATATACCGGAGCTATTGCTGTGCATCCGTATACCAGCGATGCATTAAAGCAATGGCCTATTGGACAATTCCGCAGGTTAATAAAAAAACTGGCGGAGGAATCTAAATATAAAGTGATAATTGTCGGTAAGGAAGAGTTTGCCTGCCCAGGGTTAGGGTCTTTTGATGGTTTAGGCAGCAATGTTATTAATCTTATTAATAGGACTTCTCTGGTTGAGTTGGCACAGATTCTTAAGCAATGCAGGCTTCTTGTGACTTGCGATAGCGGGCCAATGCATTTGGCTGAAGCAGCAGGAACTTCTGTAGTCGCTTTGTTTAGAAATGATATACCCGGCAAGGCCGCTCTAAGGTGGGGCCCAAGGCATAATAACAGTATTGTGATTGAAAAAAATAATCTGTCTCTGGTCTCTGTTGATGAGGTATTTGATAAAACAAAAGAGCTGCTAAATAAATGAACCCCGACTTTCCTAAAAAGGCCGGGTTCATATAAGAAAGGAAAGGCAGAGGTTGAATTACGCAATTATATTAGCAGGCGGTATCGGAAGCCGGTTTTGGCCGTTAAGCACCGATGCTAAACCAAAACAGTTTTTAAGCCTGTGTTCAAACCAGCCTTTATTAGTACAAAGCATTAAAAGGGTAAGTTCTTTAACCGATAAAACTAATACGTATATCGCAACCAATAAAATTTATAAAACCCTGGCCCTTAATTGCTTAAAAAAATTACATATCCCTAAAAGCAATTTTCTATTTGAACAAGACAGGAAGAATACCCTTGCCCCTATAAGCGTATTGGCGAATATTATTTTTGCTAAAGATAAGAAAGCCGTGATTGCTGTTTTTCCTTCGGACCACTTTATAAAGAATAAGAGAGAGTTCCTTAGGGTATTGAAAAAAGCAATTGAGTTAGCTAAGAGGGGAAATATTGTAACGCTGGGCATAATTCCTCAGCGGCCGGAAATAGGTTTCGGGTATATTAAAATAAAAGGGCGCGGGACGGCGGGTTTCGGTGTTGATAAATACATAGAAAAACCGGATTTAAAAACAGCAGAAAAACTAGTAAGGAATAAAAAGTATTACTGTAACGCAGGTATTTTTGTTTTTAAGGCTCAAACTTTATTGGAAGAAATTAAAAGGATTCAGCCAGGAGTTTCTAAAATCCTCTCCAATATAAAAGATAAGAAAGATTTAGACAGGCTTTGGAAAAAATTTCCCGCTGTTTCAATTGATTATGCCATAATGGAGAAGTCAAATAAGCTTAAGCTTATTCCGTTGAATTGTGGATGGTCGGATTTGGGAAGTTGGCAGGCAATAGAAGAAATTAGGGAAAAAGATAAGAATGGTAATATATTTATCTGTAAAAATGTAGATTTGGAAAGTAGGGACACGCTCGTTTGGTCCGATTACCGTTTAGTAGCTACGCTGGGCTTAAAGGGCCTGATAATAGTAGATACAAAAGACGCGCTTTTAGTCTGCTCCAAAGACAAAGCCCAAGAAGTAAAAAAAATAGTTGAAATATTAAAAAGCAAAAAAAAACAAATTGAATAGATTTCTAATCATTAATCCTTTTGGAATCGGGGACGTATTATTTACTACTCCGGTTATCAGGTCGGTAAAAGAAACCTTTCCTGATGCAAGGATCGGTTATTGGTGCAACGAAAGGGTGGAGGGCATTTTAAAGAATAATATATTTATAGATAAGGTATTTGCTTTATCCAGGGGGGACCTAAAGAAGGTTTATAGCCAATCGAAGTTAAAGGGCATATATAGATTTTTATCGCTATTAAGCAGCATAAGAAAAGAAAGATTTGATATCTCCCTTGATTTTTCTTTAGACCACCGTTATAGTTTAATATCCAAAATATTAGGGATTAAGAAACGCATAGGCTTTAACTATAAGAAACGGGGGCTGTTCCTTACCGACAAGATAGGTTTAGAAGGTTACAATGCCAAACACGTAGTTGAATATTATCTGGGCTTATTGAAGTTCCTTGATATAAAACCACGGGTTAATAATTTAGATTTATTTGTATCTGAAAAAAATAAGCTCAGAAGCAAAGGCATACTCACCCGCTACGCTATCAACGATAAGGATTTGCTCATCGGTATAGCTCCCGGAGCAGGCGCAAGCTGGGGCAGGGACGCCTCATTTAAACATTGGTCAGCCATAAAATTCGCACAGCTCGCGGATAAGATGATCGCTGCCTTCGGGGCAAAGATATTGATTTTGGGAGACGAATCAGAAAGGCCCATCGCCGATATAATTGTAAATGCCGCCAGGAACAGGGTAGTGGACTTGTCAGGAAAGACGACCTTAGAAGAGGCCGCCGGCCTGATAAGCAATTTACGTATTTTGATTACCAATGATGGCGGGCCGCTGCACATGGCCGTAGCCTCGGGGGTAGAGACGGTTTCCATATTCGGCCCGGTAGACGAGAAGGTTTACGGGCCGTACCCTGTCGGCAGGGAGCACATAGTCATAAAGAAGGAGCTTGCCTGCCGGCCGTGCTATAGAAATTTCCGTTTTGGCGGCTGCCTTTATAACAGGAGTTGCATTGACGAGATAACCGTGCAGGAGGTCTTTACAGCAGTTGAGCAGTTAATGCAGGCATAAATTAAAGGACAGGTTTTATATGAAGGTTCAGTTTTTGGACTTAAGCAGCCAATATAAAGAAATAAAAAAAGAGATAGAATCCTCTTTAAGAAAAACTATGCAGCGTTCGGATTTTATCCTGGGTAAAGATGAGGTCATTTTTGAAAAAGAATTCGCCGGGTATTGCGATAGAAAATTCGCCGTAGGGGTAAATTCAGGGACTGACGCCTTGTTCTTAGGGTTGTTGAGCTTGGGTATCGGAGCCTCTGATGAAGTAATCCTGCCTGTATATACGTATATTGCTACCGCATTAGCAGTTACCTTTACGGGCGCCAAGCCCGTATTTGCGGATATAGAAGAAGGCACATATAATATAGCCGTGGATAAAATCAGCGCCGCAGTCACAAAAAAGACCAGGGCTATAATTCCGGTGCATCTCTATGGCCAGCCGGCGGATATGAAACCTATACTGGGTATCGCAAAAAAACATAATTTGAAAATTATAGAGGACGCTGCCCAGGCACACGGAGCAAAATACAGAATGCCGGATGGTATGCTTCAGGCAGCAGGCAGCCTCGGCGATATCGGATGTTTCAGTTTCTATCCTACCAAGAATTTGGGCGCTTGGGGTGACGGAGGCATGGCGCTTACCGATAACGAAAATATATATAAGAAGCTCCTCAAACTGCGCGATTATGGCCGTAAATCAAGGTATGAACATGTAAGCGTGGGATATAATTCGCGCTTAGATACTCTTCAGGCGGCAATATTAAGGGTGAAATTAAGGCATTTAGAGAGATGGAATATTTTGCGCCGCAGGAATGCCCAGATATATACGAGGGAGCTTGAGGGCATCGAAGGAATTATTACCCCCCGGCAAGCCGATTACGCCAGGCATGTTTATCACGTATATGCCGTGAGGGTTAAAGGGAGAGACAGGGTGGTAAGGGGATTGGCAAAAAAAGGCATAGGCGCGCTTATACATTACCCCATCCCTTTGCATTTGCAGAAGGTATACAAAGGATTGGGTTATAAAAGGGGAGATTTTCCTGTTGCGGAAAGAGTGGCGCGGGAGATAATATCTTTGCCTATGTATCCGCATTTAAAAGAAGCGCAGATTAAATTTGTGGCAGGCGCGCTGCGGGATATTTTAGAATAAGAGATGGAAGAAAAAATTTCTCTAACAGTCGTGGTTTTGACTAAGAACGAGCAGGCCTGCATTGCCGAATGCCTTGACTCCGTAAGATGGGCTGATGAGATTATCGTGGCCGATGATGAAAGCACTGACCGCACAGTTGAAATAGCGGGGCGCTATACCGCTAAGGTATTCATAAAAAAGATGGATGTGGAAGGCAGGCACAGGAATTGGGCATATGCGCAAGCGAAAAACAAGTGGGTCTTAAGCCTTGACGCAGATGAAAAAGTCACAGAGGAGCTAAGGAGAGAGATCGCCGTGGCGGTTGCATCCGGATCCGGCGATTTTGTTGCCTTTTCTATACCCCTGCGTAATTATATCGGCCGCTATTGGGTCAGGTATGGCGGTTGGTATCCCGCTGCCAAGGTCAGGCTTTTTAAAAAAGATAAATTCCGGTATGAAGAAGCGGAGGTGCATCCCAGGGTATTCATTGACGGCAGATGCGGCCACCTAAGATCAGATATCATACACAAAGGTTACCCTGACCTTGAGCATTTTTTAAACAGCATAAATCGCCAGTCTACCTTAGAGGCGATAAAATGGATAAATACCGCAAGGGAGATGTCCCTGGCGCATGCCTTCTGGCGGGCGGCTGACCGTTTCTTCAGGAGGTATATCCGCAAGAAAGGTTACAGAGACGGCCTCTTCGGTTTTATAATCGCCTATTTCGACAGCCTCTATCAAATCTTAAGTTACGCAAAGTACAGAGAAATGAAAAATGGAGCCCGGGGGTTGCCTTTAGGGCGGAATACTCCGCGGCCTTGAGGGCGCGGAGTATAAATTAAAAAGGAGAGAGTAAATGAGGATATTGGTTACAGGGGGTGCTGGACTTGTAGGTAGTCACTGTGCTGAATTCTTTGCATTAAACAATACAAAAAACAAGGTAATTGTTTTAGATAATTTAATGCGCTCTAAAATTTTTGGCTATGATAAGGCATCAGTGGAATTCAATTGGAATTATCTAAAGAAATTCAAGAACATTGAGCGGATTAAGGGTGATGTGCGAAATGATAGAGATGTAGCTAAGGCGATAGGTAGAGGAGTTGATGTCTTAATTCATGCTGCCGGTCAGCCGGGAGTCCCTTCGAGCGTGCGGCAGCCTTTAGATGATTTTAGCATTAACGCATTTGGAACCTTGAATGTCTTAGAGGCAGCGCGCAAAAAATCCAGAGAGACCATTGTCTGTTATTGCTCGACAAATAAGGTTTACGGAGAAAACGTGGATAAGATTCCTTTAATCGAGCAAGAAAAACGATATGTTTATAAAGGTATCCGAGGGGTGTCAGAGGAGATGTCTACGGATTTAACGGGTCATACCCCTTACGGCGTTTCCAAATTAGCAGGGGACCTTTATGTGCAGGAGTACAGCCATATCTATAAGATGAAGACGGGTGTGTTCCGTATGTCGTGTACCACGGGCACGCGCCAATTCGGCTTTGAAGACCAGGGCTGGGTTGCCTGGTTTATCATTGCCACGCTATTTAAGAAGCCGATTACCATTTACGGAGACGGCAAGCAGGTGCGCGACATGCTCTATGCGGACGACCTGGTGGATGCCTTTTGCCGTTTTATCAACAGCGATTTAGAGAGGGGCCTGTTTAACATAGGAGGCGGCCCTGATAATACCATTTCTCTGCTTGAATTCCTGGATGCATTAGAGATATTGACAGGTAAAAGGCCAGAGGTAAGATTTGCGGACTGGCGGCCTTCGGACCAGAAGGTTTATATTTCAGATACTTCAAGATTGGAAAAAGTCCTGGGTTGGAAAGCCAAGACCTCCGTTAAAGACGGCATAAATAAACTTGTTGAGTGGGTAAAGGCTAATAGAAGTTGTTTTATTTAAAGGAAAAACAGCTTTGAAAAAAGATAAAAATTACCTTCTAGAGAAAGTAATTGAGATATTCAGTAAAGAAAAAATAGGGAGAGTCCTAGACTTAGGCTGCGGTAATGGAGATTATTCTAAAAAGCTTAAGGAACTGGGATTTGAAGTAATTGGTTCTGATTTGGATGAAGGCAGGTTTAAATATAAAAATGAGGTAGAATTTAAAAAATGCGATATTTCTGAAAAACTTCCCTTTTTGGATGATTTTTTTGACTATGTCCTGTTATCGGAAGTGATAGAACATTTAAGAAATCCTTGGTTTACTATAGAAGAAATAAATCGTATTTTAAACAATCAAGGCAAACTTATAATTTCTACCCCAAATATTTTAAATCTTAAATCAAGATTGCGTTTTGTCTTTGAGGGGGCATTTGAATTTTTTAGAGAGCCGCCCTTAGAGCAAGCAGGCAATCCCAAAGAAAAAATGTACAATCTGCATATTTTCCCTTATAGATTTCATGAATTAGAGTATCTATTATGTGCTAGTGGGTTCGTAATAGAGGGTTTCTTCAGCAGTGTATATGAAAATATAGGGCTATCATTTCTCTTGCCTTTGATTAAGTTGCAGCTCTTTCTGAAAGAAAAGCGTTCTATAAGAAAAAAAGGAGTAAATTATTTCCGCATTAACAGGATATTGCTTTCTAAAGAGCTGCTTTATGGACGGCATTTAATTATAAAGGCGAAGAAATATGAAAAATAAGGTAGTTTTTCTTGACAGGGATGGGGTAATAAACCAATATCCCGGTGATTCGGAATACGTAACATCCTGGAGCGAATTCCATTTCCTGCCCGGAGTTAAGCCCGCACTCAAGAAATTAAGCGATAATGCTTTTAAGATTTTCATTATCTCCAACCAGGCCGGAGTTTCCAAAGGGATATATGCTCAAGGAGAGCTTGATCTGATTACTAAAAATATGTTAAAGGAGCTAAGGGATTGCGATATAGATATTGCAGGGGTCTATTATTGCACGCACCTGCCGGAGGATAATTGCCCCTGCAGAAAGCCGAAGACAGGCCTTATTGATGGGGCCGTCAGAGAAATGAGGGATAACGGCCTGGAGACAGAACTTTCAGATAGTTATCTTATCGGCGATACTATAAGGGATATCGAGACAGGAAAATCCGCCGGCCTAAAGACTATCCTGGTATTTTCAGGTAAAGAAAAAGCCGAGAACAAAGATAATTGGAAAATCCTGCCTGATTTTACTGCCCGGGACTTATCCGGAGCAGTAGAGTTAATACTTAAATAACAATGAGAATAATCATTGCCTATGCCTCAGCCGGGGCAGGGCATTTTAAGGCCGCCGAGGCCATCTACGATTATTTCAGGAGGCAGCATAAAGATATAGATGTAAAAATCGTCGATGCCTTAGAGAAAGCAGGCGTATTATTCAGGTCAAGTTATACCTTCGGTTATTCTTTCTTGATAAACCACGCGGTTTTTTTGTGGCGTTGGGCCTTTTTGGCCACCCACCTTAGATTCCTGCGTAGATTTACCAAGCCCGTAGCCTCACTGGTAGAAAGGCTAAACACAAAAGCCTTCGGCATTTTTCTGGAAAAGGAAAATCCGGACTTTATCATCGCGACGCATTTTTTACCCCCTGCGATAGCTGCCTATCTGAAAAAAAAGGGAAAGATAAAATCCAGATTAATCACCGTAATTACCGATTTCGGCATCCACGCCTTCTGGATATCTGCGGGTACCGATACTTATGTTGTTGCCTCGGACTACACCAAAGAGCTCCTGATGTCAGAGGGTATCGGGGAAAGAAATATAAAGGTATTGGGCATACCGGTGCACTCTAAATTCCTGAGGCGATACGAAAGAGAAGCCTTATGCAGGGAACTCGCTATAGAAAAGAATAAATTTACCATATTGATTCTTACCGGCTCTTTCGGGATAGGGCCGGTTGAGGAGACGGTGGATTTATTGTATAGAGAAGTGCAAATCCTGGTTGTCTGCGCAAAGAACAAAGGATTATTTAAGAGATTAAGAGATAAAAATTATCCGAATGTCGCAGTCTTCGGTTTTGTGGAAAATATACAGGAATTGATGGCTGTCTCTGACCTGATTATAACAAAGCCGGGAGGCTTAAGCATTTCGGAGCTCCTGGCAATGGAATTAGTGCCGGTTTTTATTTCAGCCATCCCCGGACAGGAGACGGAAAATATAGAAGCCATGAAAAGATACGGGATAGGTATCAGCGCCGGTAATGCGGCTGAAATAAGGGAGATAGTCCTGGACTATTTCCTCCATCCGGATAAGTTAAGCCTGGCAAAAGAAAAGGTAAGGGCTATAAAAAAGCCTTTTGCAACTTCGGAGTTATACGATGTTATATGCCAAAGTAGTGCTGGGGCTGGCAGTTGAGGGCCCGTTTGATTATTTCATCCCTCCAGGCCTGCATAAGAAAATTAAAGCCGGCGTAAGAGTTGAGGTGGGCCTGCGCAACAGGAAGATGGTGGGCTATGTAGTCAAACTTACCAAAAAGACAGATATCAAAAATACCAAGCCCATATTGAAAGTGCTCGATGCCTCGCCGGTATTGGATAAAAACATGCTCTCGCTCGCCAAAGAGCTCTCCGGGTATTATTGTTGCTCCTTCGGAGAGGCCATTGAGGCCGCCTTACCCGAGGCATTAAGGAAAGGAAGGGTTATCTCCGTCGTTCAGCGCGCACAGGACAGCTCGGCCAGGCGGAAGCAGGAAGCAATTTTAATCCATGATTTAGACGGAGAGGCAAGGTGGGAGACGTATCTTGAGGCGATAAAAGAGGCGCTGGCTGCTCGCAGGTCGGCAATAGTTTTATTGCCGGATATACAATCTGTAAAGAGGGCGCAGGCGTTAATTAATGAAAGGCTCAAAGTATCTCCGGCTGTCCTGTGCAGGAAAGAGACGGGGGAATTAGGGGAATGGCTCAAGATAAAAGAGGGCAAAGCTGAGGTTGTCCTGGCTACGCGTTCCGGAATCTTCGCTCCCCTGAATAATCTCGGCCTGGTGATTCTTGACGAAGAGCAGGACCAGGTTTACAAGCAGGAACAGGTGCCGCATTATCACGCAAGAGAAGCCGCCTTTATGCGCATAAAGATTGATAAGGCAAGGCTTATTTTAGGGAGCGGCTCGCCCTCAGTAGAAAGTGTTTATTTAGCCGGAAGGGATAAAATCAAATATGCCTTTATTCCGCGGAAGAGGGATTTTCCCGAGATAAAGATTATTGACACTAAATTTGAGCGCCGCAGATTTAAACAGGGCGGTATAATTTTATCAAAGTACCTGCAGGATTCCATTGCCTCTTCCTTAAATTCTAAAGAAAAGGTCCTTCTCTTTTTAAACCGCAGGGGTTTTGCTACCTCTGCCTATTGTCATACCTGCGGGGCCAGCCTTAAATGCGGGCGCTGTAATATTAATTTAGTCTATCATTTTGACAAGAATATTTTGAACTGCCGTTATTGCAATTTTAAGATGCAGGCGCCGGTGATCTGCACTATCTGCAATTCCGGCTATATAAAGTATAGCGGGGAAGGCACGGAAAAAATAGAGAGCGAATTATCCAGGATATTCGCGCAGGCAAGGATTAAGAGGCTGGATAAAGACGAGCGCCTTGACCCCAGAGACGCCGATATAGTGGTGGCTACCAGTTCTGTGATTAAACAGGCAGATTATAAATTTGGCCTTACCGGAGTCCTCTCTATAGACAACGCTTTAAACCGCATTGATTTACGGGCTGCTGAGAAGACCTTTGCTTTATTGTCCGGTCTCCTGCGGCTGACCGAAAAAAAACTGGTAATCCAGACGGGTTTATCCGGCCACCATTGTTTTCAGGCGCTGCTAAAAAAAGACCCTGATATTTTTTATGATGAAGAGCTAAGAGAGAGGAAGCAGCTGCATTTTCCTCCTTACAGTCATATGGTTTTGGTAAAGTTACGCGGGAGGAAGGAGGAAAAGGTCAGGGAGGCAAGTTCAGCTTTGTTCGAAAGATTGAATAAAATTAATAAAAATAAAGGCATTAAGATTATTTCGGTTAACCCCGGGCAGCCTCCCAAGTTGAGGGGCAATTTCTACCGGCAGATATTAGTTATTTCTAATAATGCCGGAAGGGCAAGCGCATTCTTAAAAATAAACTTAAAAAGTTTTCGACATTCGGGTATAATAGTGACGGTGGATGTAGACCCTCTTTAGTTCAAAGCTCATTGTTCAAAGTTCATAGTATCGGATATAAAACCATGAACCATGAACCAAACATATGAATATCGTATTTTTTGGCAGTTCAAATTTTGCGGTCCCTTCCTTAATAGCCTTGATAAAAAGCGGGCATAATATTCCCTGCGTGGTCACTCAGCCGGACAGGCAAAAGGGCCGGGGGCTCCCTTTAACAGCTACCGCGGTCAAGAAAGCGGCTCAGGAGTCCCGTCTCAACATTTACGAACCTCAAAAGATAAATACTTCCGAGGCAGCGGGATTTTTAAAGGGTTTTGGGGCGGATTTATTTGTAGTTATCTCGTACGGCCAGATATTATCTCGAGAGATTTTAGAGATACCGAAGACCTTTTCTATCAATGCCCACGCCTCCTTATTACCTAAATACCGGGGTGCAGCCCCCATAAACCGGGCGCTAATCAACGGAGAAAGGACTACGGGCGTCACGCTTATGAAGATGACAGAGAAGATGGACGCAGGCCCGATAATCCTACAAAAAAATGCTGAGATAGACGATGAAGCTGACTATCTCACCCTGGAGGCTAAACTATCGCAGGTTGCCGCGGAATTATTAGTTGATTCTCTTAAGCCTATCGAAAAGGGTAATTATAAACTCAGAGACCAGGACGAAGGCAGTGTAAGTTTTGCGCCTAAACTCAAGAAAGAAGACGGGTGTATTGACTGGGATAAGCCGGCAGCGGATATCTATAACCTCATAAGAGGCTGTGTCAGCTGGCCGGGGGCATTTACCTATTATCAAGGTAAACTCTTAAAGATATACAAAGCAGGAGTCAGTTTGCAAGTTAGCAAGTTCGCAAGTTCTGTTCCCGGAGAAATCCTGGAAGCCTCCAAAGAAGGAATAGTTGTATCCACGGGAAGGGGTAACATTAGCATAAAAGAATTGCAGATTGCAGGAAAAAGGCGGATGAGGGCGGAGGAATTCATCTCGGGCCATAAAATCAGCGCAGGTGAAGTGCTCATTAAAAAATAGTTGCAGTTCTGCTTTGCTATGATATAATGACGCAATATTAATGAAGCAACGAACTAACGAACCAACCAACTAACGAACGAGGCATGCCGGAATTAAGAAAAGATCCGATTATAGGTAGATGGGTAATCATTGCCACGGAACGCGCAAAGCGCCCGGACCAATTTACCTCTCCGTATCAGGAAGGCCCTGCTGAGAAATCCTGCCCATTCTGCGAAGGGAACGAGTCACAGACTCCGCCGGAAATTTATGCCATAAGGCCGAGACGTACGCCGGCAAATACTTCTGGCTGGGAATTAAGGGTCGTGCCCAGTATCGCGCCGTTTTTAAGAATAGAGGGTGACCTTGAACGCAGGGGCAAAGGTTTATACGACCTGATGAACGGTATCGGCGCACACGAGATTATCATCGAAGCAAACCAGCATATAGCCAATATGGCGGATTTAGGCGAGGAGCAGATAGCAAAAGTTATAACCTGTTATATAGACAGGATTGTTGACCTGGAAAAAGACCAGCGTTTTAAGTATGCGCTGGTGTTTAAAAACTACGGCTGGACAGCCGGAGGAGGACGGGTTAAACATTCAAGGTCTCAATTGATTGCTACCCCGGTTAACCCCAAACGCGTGAAAGAAGAACTTGTAGGGGCTAGGCGTTATTACAATTATCACGAGAGGTGCATATTTTGCGATTTAATAAAACAGGAACTAGAATCCAAGGAGAGGGTTATTGTTGATATTGATGGTTTTGTTGCCATAGCACCGTTTGCGGCGAGATTTCCTTTTGAAGTCTGGATTTTACCTAAGAAACACTCCTGCGATTTTACCAGGCTTGATATGTCAATGCGTTTTGACCTTGGCCGCATCATGAAGAAGGTGCTGATGAAAATGAAAAAGGGCCTGAACGACCCTCCCTATAACTATATATTACACACCGCTCCTTTCAGGCGGCCCAAGATAGGCTACTGGAAGAGCATTGACTATGACTATCACTGGCACATTGAGATTATGCCGAAGCTTACGCGCGTGGCGGGTTTTGAATGGGGCACCGGTTTTTATATCTGTCCCCTGCCGCCCGAGAGTGCGGCTAAATTTTTACGTGAAGTAGAACTTTAATTATATTTACACGAATTAACACGAATCAAATGCCGAATTAACACGAATTAAATTCGTGTAGATTAGATAAAAATTAGTGTGGATTCGTGTTAAAGAAGATATATTATGTCAGAATTAAGAAGGGACCCTATAATAGGAAGATGGGTAATCGTAGATACTGACCACCCTAATAAGCCGGAGGATTTTGAATACGAGCAGTATGTTCCTAGAGGGGGCATATGTCCTTTTTGCTATGGCAATGAATCAATGACCCCTCCGGAGATAGGCTCTCTAAGGGATCCTAATACCGCTCCCAATACTCCCGGCTGGCAGGTTCGCGTTGTTCCCAATAAATTTCCTGCCCTTCAAATTGAAGGAGATTTGGATAGAAGAGGGCTGGGTATGTATGACATGTCCAACGGTATAGGAGCGCACGAGGTCTTAATTGAGTCGCCATATCATAATAAAGATATTTCAGATTTATTATACCAGGAGGTCGAAAATATTATTTCTATGTCTTGCACGCGCGCCAAAGATCTGATAAAAGATAAACGCCTTAAATATATAATGCTTTTTAGAAATTATGGACAGGCAGCAGGTGCTTCTCTTGAGCATCCACATACCCAGATTGTTGCGCTTCCTATGGTGCCGAAGAACGTGATGGAAGAGATAAAGGGTGCGCAGAATTATTTTGGATATCGAGAACGCTGTATATTCTGCGATATCATTAGGCAGGAAATTCAGGAAAAGGAAAGGGTAATCTTAGAGAATAAATATTTTCTCTCCTTCTGTCCTTTTGTCTCGCGGTTTCCTTTTGAGGTCTGGATAATACCCAAGAAGCACAATGCTTATTTTTGCCACATGCCTGCCGAAGAAATACCCGCCCTGGCAGCCATATTAAAAGATACTATAACCAGGATGAAAAAAGTATTTGTTAACCTTTCGTATAACTTTATTATCCATTCTTCGCCTATAAACGGAGACGGAGGCGTAGAATATTACCACTGGCATATCGAGTTTATGCCGAAGCTTACGCGCGTAGCTGGTTTTGAATGGGGCACAGGTTTTTATATTGACCCCACCCCGCCGGAATTAGCCGTAGAATACCTGAAGGCCGTAAAAGATTAAAAAAACATATTATTAAAAGGAGGAGGGGAAATGGCAGTAAAAGTCGGCATCAATGGTTTTGGCAGAATCGGCAGGCTCGTGTACCGTGCGGCGTTAGTAAAAGGCTCCAAGGACCTGGATTTTGTAGCAGTTAACGATTTGCCCGTGGGCACAAAAACCCTGGCGCATCTTCTAAAGTACGATTCTAATTTCGGCACTTTAAATGCGGATATCGCAACGAAAGAAGATGCCTTGGTCGTGAACGGTAAAACACTGAAGGTCTTAAGCGCCAAATCACCCGCCGAGATTCCCTGGCAGGACTACGGCGTTGATTTAGTCATAGAGTCTTCGGGGGTATTCACGGAGAGGGAGAAGTGCATAGGCCACATGCAGAATGGCAAAGCCAAAAAGATTATCATTACGGCTCCGGCCAAAGGCCAGGATATAACCGTAGTGATGGGCGTCAACGAGAAGAACTACGACCCTGCAAAACACAACATCATTTCCAATGCCTCCTGTACGACCAACTGCCTTGCGCCTATGGCCAAGGTCTTGCTGGATAATTTCGGGATTAGGTGCGGCCTGATGACTACCATTCATTCTTATACCAATGACCAGAAGATATTAGACCTGCCGCATAAAGATTTACGCCGCGCCCGTGCTGCAGCGGTCTCTATGATACCGACCTCAACCGGAGCAGCCAAGGCAATAGGCGAGGTCTTGCCTGAGCTAAAAGGTAAAATGGATGGTTTGGCTATCCGCGTGCCGACCCCCGATGTTTCCCTGACAGATTTATCCTGCATAGTGGAAAAAGAGGCAACAGTAGAGTCAGTCAATGCCGCCTTTAAGAAAGCCGCGGAGACTAATCTCAAAGGGATTCTGCAGTATTTAACCGAGCCCTTAGTTTCCAGGGATTTCTACGGTTCAGCCTATTCCTGTGTCCTTGACGCGGAGTTAACTAAGGTTATAGGCGGCAATCTGGTCAAGATTATGGGCTGGTATGACAACGAATGGGCTTATTCCTGCCGCATTGTGGATTTAGCTGAATTTATCGTGAAAAAAGGGCTGCCTTAAAGATTACGCTGTGAAAAACAGCTTCGCCGCTAATCCTTACAATCAACTCCTCATAAAATCCCTCCGCACAAAAACGCCAAGACCCGTTAACGGCCGTTTCTCCGTTGAAGATAACCAGTTGATTTATTACATCAATGAGCCGGCTTCCTGGCGCAGAGAATACGATTTGCCGACGAAGATTACCTTTACCGGCACGTGGGAACTGAGTTCCAATTACGACCTGGAGTTAATTTTAGAGAAGTCCAAGACTCAATACGCAGGCGAGCGCCTTATTATTAACGCAGAGATTATCTCTGTCGAAAACAATTGCCTGGTTTTTGAAGCGATTACCAGAAAACTATCCACCCGTGGGCAGGGTGAGACGGATTTGTACAGTTTTGGTTTGCTTAAACTTTCAGGAACCTGGCAGGCAGATGAATATAATCAACTTACCTTTGCCGTCAAAAAAGATGTTTTTCCCGATATCCTTACTTTCCAAGGCGCCTGGCGGATAAACCAGAATCAGAAGATTACCTATACCTGCGAAAGGAGAGACGCAAGGACAAAGACAAAAGTTTCCAATACCCTGGAATTTGAAGGTTTCTGGGAAATAGGCGAGTCAGAGAGGTTAAGGTATATACTTTCTGGTAGCCCAGATTCTTGTTTTGATTTCCGCTTGCAGTTAGAAAGCAAAAATCTTTATCCTAGCCGGGGAGTAATAAAATACCGCATCGGGATAGGCGTAAGCACAAGGAACAGGCCCCGGGAGAAGATAATTTCTCTTTTTGGGACCTGGAAATTCAGCCGTGCTCTCGGCCTTTTGTTTGAGATGGATTATGGAGAAGACAGGTTCCGCGCATTAGAGTTTGGCGCCGAAGCGGCCTTAAGCTCAAAGGATAAATTTACCTTCCGCTTAAAAGACAAGCGTAACCTTCCGCTCGGCTTAAGCGTTACCTTTACCCATAAGTTTCTTAAAAAGCATGATGCTGAAGCATTTATAAGATTGGAAAAGCTTCTGGGGAAAGAGGGCAGGGCTGAAGTGGGAGTGCGTATTCCTTTTTAAATATGTTTAAGCGTAAGATATATGGCTGGTTACCGGACTCACCCGACCAACGCGACTTTCTCTACAACGCCATTAAGCCCAAAATCAGAATACCACGCAAGGTTGACCTGCGCCGCTATTGTTCTTTAGTGGAACGGCAAGGCAACCTGGGCAGCTGCACAGCCTGCGCCCTCGTCGGCAACCTCGAATTTCTGGATAACCGTCCGGATGCGGCCTATACCGATGTGAGCAGGTTATTTATTTACTACAATGAGCGGCTCTTGCGCGGCAACCAAGATTATGATTCCGGCGCCTCTTTGCGCGATGGCATAAAAACCTTGAAAAAGACAGGTTATTGCCGGGAGAGCAGCTGGCCTTATGATATTGAGCGTTTTAGCCAAAAGCCCCCTCAGCGCTGCTACAGGCAAGCCGTAAAACACCGCATTGCCTCATACCACCGTATTCATACTTTACCGGAAATGCTCGCCTGTCTTAGCGAAGGATATCCCTTTGTTTTCGGTTTTACGGTTTACGAGAGCTTCCAATCCAAAAAAGTAGAACGCACCGGTATCGTCAATATGCCGAAAAAGAGCGAGCGGGTTATTGGGGGCCATGCGGTCATGGCAGCCGGATACAATCATAAAGAGGGGCGTTTCTTAATCCGTAATTCCTGGGGCCTAAAGTGGGGTCAGGCCGGCTACTTCACTATGCCGTTTGCCTATTTGGAAACTCAAGCCGCCGACTTCTGGACAATACGCAAGTAAGGTTATCTTATGCACCTTTTCATACTATGAATTATATTTTAAACTTAACAATTCTTCTGGTGGGCCTCAGCGGTTTAGCAGGGCAGGTTTTGCTCCTGCGTGAACTGCTGGTGAGTTTCTGCGGTAACGAATTAACCCTGGGGATAGTTTTAGCTAACTGGGTGATATCGGAGGCATCAGGCGTATTTATCATAGGCAGATACATCGATAGGATTAAGAATAAAGTAGCCGTATTTATCTTCCTGGAAATAGTATTTTCCCTGATGTTGCCGGCGGCAATTTATTCAGCCCGGACATTTAAGAATATCTTAGGGCTTCCTTTCGGAGAAGGGCTGGGGCTGCCTGCAATATTCGCTTCCTCTTTTTTTATACTCCTGCCTTTGGGTTTCTGCCACGGCGGACTATTCAGCGCGGGATGCAAAATATATTCCCTGCGTATTAAAGACCCAGCCGGTGCGATTGGCAAGGTGTATGCCTGGGAGACGGTAGGCACAATCATCGGCGGCATAATCTTAACCTATGTCTTTATACCCTTCATGAATTCTTTTCAGGCCTCTTTTATTATCTGCGTAGTTAATCTTATTATCTGTTTAATCCTGGTTAAGGATATTCCGGGCCGCAAATTAAAATATGTTACCCTGGCGGCTACCGCCTTAATGTCTTATTTATTATTTAACGGCACCCCGGATTACCTCCACCGCCTCTGTGTAAGGCAGCAATACAAGACAGGCCGGGTTTTGGATTACCGTAATTCCGTCTACGGCAATATCACCGTCACCAAAAGACGGGAACAATATACATTTTTCTATAACGGCGTCCCGGTAATCACGGCGCCTTATCCGGATATAACATTTGTGGAGGAATTCGGGCACCTGCCTTTGTTGATCCAGGGCGCTCCGAGAGACATCCTTATTATAAGCGGCGGTGCGGGAGGGCTGATTAATGAGATTTTAAAACACCCTGTCAGGAAAATTGATTATGCTGAACTCGACCCTTTAATTATAGAGATGCTTAAAGATCACCCCACTGAATTGACTGCAAGCGAGTTGTCGGATAGAAGGGTAAGGGTTATAAACCTGGATGGCAGATTTTTCTTGAAAAATACCGCGAATAAATATGACGTAATTTTAATCGGATTATCCAATCCCTCTGATTTATCAACCAACCGTCTCTTTACTAAAGAGTTCTTTTTATTGGCTAAAAAGAGATTAAGGCATGAGGGGATCCTTAGCTTCTGCCTGACCGGGTCTCTGGCTTATCTGAGCCCGGAGTTAAGAGACCTCAATGTCTCTATATTAAATGCAGCGAGAGAAATTTATGGATATGTGCGCGTTGTCCCGGGAGACTATAATATTTTTCTAGCCTCAGATTCTAAAGGGGTTATAGAGGCAGATTCCCATTTGCTCTCAGAGAGGTTAGCCAAACAGAATATCAGGACCAATATTCTTCTGCCCGCTTATCTTGATTATAGACTGGATAAGAAGTGGATGGATTGGTTTAACAGGAGTTGCAATCTTGCGACAAAAAAAGTTAATCAAGACCTCTTGCCCATTGCCGTATATGAATCGCTCATATTATGGAACAGAAAATTTTCTCCTAACTTTGCCTATCTTTTAGATATCCTGCAAAATCTAGATTTAAGGCCGATTCTGGCTTTAATATGCACAATAACCCTTATTTTGTTTTACTATTTTTATCGCAAGCCAAAATTAAAGAAATTAAGCATAGCCTATTGTATTCTGACTACGGGTTTTTTCGGGATGCTGGCCAGCCTTATTTTGATATTCAGTTTTCAGATTTTTTACGGTTACCTGTATCATAAAATAGGCATGCTGATTAGTATTTTTATGGCCGGTATAGCCGCGGGAAGTTTTCTCATGGCTAATCTCATAAAGAAATCAAAGGCAGCTGCAAGTTTATTCCTTAAATTAGAGATCGCCATAATTTTATTTTCTTTTCTTATGGCCTTAGCCATAACCAGATTTTTTGAATCTATGCGCTATGCCTCTTTGAGCTTTGGCGCGCTCTTTTTTATTTCCGGTTTACTGGTAGGCCTGGAGTTTTCTCTGGCCAGTAAAATATACTCAAGAGATAAGGAAAGGGTGGGAGAAGTTTCCGGTTTGCTTTACGCTGCCGACCTTCTGGGCGGTTGGGCTGCCGGTATGCTAGGCGGTATTATATTGCTGCCTATTTTAGGCCTCTTTAATACCTGCGCAATTATCATTATCTTTAAGCTAAGCAGCCTAACCTTACTTTTGGCTGCAAAAATACTGCCCGCTTAAAACCTTTGACAAAATAAGAAATTTAATATATAGTATTTTTTCCGATAAAGGGAGTATTGTTATGGGTAAGTTAACCCTGCAGGACATCGACTTAAAAAATAAAACAGTGTTGGTGCGGGCGGATTTTAACGTGCCTCAGGACGCCGATTTACGGATTAGCGATGATACGCGTATAAGAGCGACTTTACCTACGATAAAATATATCTTACAGAATGGCGCCGGCAAGCTAGTGCTGATGAGCCATTTAGGCAGGCCGGATGGCAAGGTGGTGGAAAAATACAGCCTTAAGCCAATAGCCCAAAGATTAGAAGAGTTATTAGGAGTGCCGGTAAAGTTCTTAAATGACTGCGTGGGCGATAATATTAAGAAAGAGATTGAAGCGGCAGGGGAGAAGGTCATCCTCCTGGAGAACTTAAGGTTCCATGCGCAGGAAGAGGCAAATGACGCTAATTTTGCCAGGCAGCTGGCAAGCCTGGCAGATGTATTTGTCAATGACGCCTTTGGCACGGCCCACCGTGCACACGCCTCTACAGAAGGCGTAGCCCATTATCTTAAAGCCGCGGCAGGATTCCTCCTGGAGAAAGAAATCCGGTATTTAGGCGATGCCGTCCAGAACCCGCAGAGGCCGTTTATGATTATCCTCGGCGGTGCGAAGGTTTCGGATAAGATAGGGGTAATCGAAAACCTGCTTCCAAAATGCGACGCTATTTTAATCGCAGGAGGTATGGCCTATACCTTTCTGAAGGCGCAGGGAAAGCCGATTGGGAATTCTAAGCTGGAGAAAGACAAGGTTGATTTAGCAAAATCCATTTTAGGTAAGGCCAAGCAGCTGGAGAAAGAGATTTTACTGCCCATAGATAACGTGGTTGTAGATAACATTGCAGCCGATGCTAAAATAGAGACGGTCGGTGAAAATATACCGGAAGGCAAAATCGCAGTGGATATCGGCCCGAAGACCGTGAGCCTGTTTAAAGAAAAATTAAAGACGGCAAAAACAATAGTCTGGAACGGGCCTTTAGGTATTTTTGAGATGTCTCCTTTTAGCAAAGGCACAGAAGAGGTGGCGAGGTTTATCAGTACCTTAAAATGCACCTCAATTATTGGCGGAGGGGATACCGCAGCAGCAATAGCAAAGCTCAGATTAGAAGACAAGATGACCCATATCTCCACTGGCGGAGGGGCGAGCCTGGAGTTCTTAGAGGGGAAAGTGTTACCGGGAATAGCCGCACTTTCTGATAAGTAGTTCGCAAGTTCTAAAGTTCGCAAGTTAATAAGAAATATTAATGTTCAAATAGATAGATAGGGTTTCAAACCATAGAACCATCGAACTAACGAACTATAGAACTAATTATGAGGAAGACTATTATCGCCGGAAACTGGAAGATGTATAAGACTATAACAGAGGCCATTGAACTGGCTAACGGCCTGAAGAGGGAACTCTTTAAGTTAAATTATGAGACTATCGATGTAGTATGCTGCCCTCCGTTTACCGCGCTTGCCGAGGTATCTGAAGTAATCGCGGATTCGGGTATCCAATTAGGCGCGCAGGATGTCCATTGGCAGGATGAAGGCGCCTTTACCGGAGAGGTGTCTTGCAGGATGCTTAAAGACGCCGGATGTGAGTTTGTAATTGTAGGGCATTCCGAGCGCCGGCAGTATTTTGGCGAGAGCAATGAGTCGGTAAATAAAAAGATAAAAGCAACTCTTTCGCACGGCCTTACGCCCATTGTCTGCGTAGGAGAAACCCTCACTGAAAGAGAAAAGGGCAAGACATTCAGCGTGTTGGATGACCACATTAAAAACGGTCTTTGCGGTTTAAGCGAGCAGGATATATTAAAGATTGTCATTGCCTACGAGCCGGTCTGGGCAATAGGTACCGGTAAGACAGCCACGCCCATGCAGGCGCAGGAGGCGCAGAAATACATCAGGGATTTATTGGTAAAGTTGTATAATAAAAAGGCAGCGGAGGAGTTAAGGATACAGTACGGCGGCAGCGTTAAGCCGGAAAATATCAGCGAACTTATGCGGCAGCCGGATGTTGACGGCGCGCTTGTGGGCGGGGCGAGCTTAACTATTGAATCGTTCGCGCAGATTGTAAAAAGAGCAAGCGAAGTAAAAAAATAACTTAAGAGGTAAAAAAATGATGACATTAGTAATTATTATACATGCGATTATCTGTATAGTATTGATTAGCCTGGTTCTGATCCAGCGGGGCAGGGGCGGCGGCCTGGTAGAGAGTTTTCAGGGCGTGGAATCCATGTTCGGCACAAAGACAAATACCTTCTTGACGCGTACAACCACCATATTATCCATCCTATTTTTTATCACCTGTTTGAGCCTGGCAGTTTTATCCGTAAGGCAAAGCAGGTCTTTGATGAAGAACGCAGGGCCGCAAACCTCAACGCAAAAGACAGCACCGCTTACCGAGCCGGCAAAAGTGGCTGCCCAGGAGCAAGTGCCTCAAAAAGAAGAGGCCCGGGAACCGCTCAAGAAGTGACAGAAGCAGGAGGTACCTTGATTAAAGCTACCGGTTTTAGAGGTAGCTTTTTTGTTTAAATGGAAGGAAGGGGCGGGGTGAATAGAAAATTATTCTGGATTTTTGCCTTAAGCAGCGCTGTTTATTTCACGCAAGGCATAGAAGGCCTTCCTTCGCAGGGCATATTCTATTATCTTAAAGAAACCCTGCATTTTCCCGCAGAAAAAATAATGCTCCTTGGGAGCATTACCACGCTTGCCTGGTTGGTAAAACCGCTAATCGGCTACGTCATTGATAACTTTTTTAATAAAAGAATCTGGATTTTTATTGCCCTGGCAATAGACATGGTTTTGGTTACGTTCCTGGGGATTTTCCAGCTGCCGATTATCCTGCTGGTTACATTCCTGCTGATAAATTCCACGGATGCGGCATTCAGGGATGTTGCGGTTGACGGGATTATGTGCAGGGAGGGCAAAAAATACCATGCTACAGGCAAAATCCAGAGCGTGCAGTGGATTTCTATTTCAGCCTCTCAACTGGTCACGGGAATAGGGGGAGGCTATATTGCGGAAAAATGGGGTTACCGGGCGGCATTTTTATTCCTCATCCCCGTCTATATCGCAGTAGGGGCCGTTGCCTGTTTTTACAAGGAAGCTGACTACGCAAAAAATTACAGTGCTTCCTCAACATTGGTTGCGGACCTTAAAAAATTATTCAACCATAAAAAATTAATCATCGTAGGGTTATTCATCTTCCTCTATAAATACTCGCCGTCTTTCGGCACCCCGCTTTTTTTCATCCAGAGGGACGTATTTAAATGGGGCAAGGTCTGGATAGGCGTTTTAGGGACAATCAGCACAGTCTTTGCGATTACCGGTTCCGTATTATATTACAAATTCAGCGAAAGGATAAATATCCGGAAGTGCCTGTTTTTCTCGGTGTTTTTGGGGGCCTTAACCAGCTTGAGTTACCTTTACTATACGCCGGTCACGGCGGTTGTTTACGATATATTATACAGCCTTATAGGGATGTTTATCTTCCTGATGGTTATGGACTTTATGGCTAGAAATACTATCAATGGCCTGGAGGCTACTTCCTTTGCGCTGCTTTGCAGTATAAGCAATCTCGCTCTTACGGCGAGTAATCTCTCAGGGGTTTTTCTTTTGCCGGTGATAGGGTTAAAATGGCTTATAGTCTTATCGGCATTAACCAGTTTCCTGTGCCTGCCCCTAATTAATAAAATAGAATAAATGGGGTCAGAATTTAAATTCTGACCCCATTTCTGCTGAAAAATAATTCTGACCCCATTATCTGCTTGCCTTTTCTCAGACTCTACTATATAATATTAACCTATGCCTAGCATATTGGAACCTTATATATTAAGTTTTATACCGATATTTGTGGCGGTGGATGCCGTAGGCAATATCCCGCTGTTTATCTCCCTGGTAGGCGGGTTGAGCAAAAAGCAGAGGCAAAAGATTATTGTGGACTCGGTTACTACTGCAACGGTATTGGCGATTTTATTTATGTTTGTCGGCAAAGCGGTATTAAGGTTTATCGGCATAACTATCCCGGACTTTCAGATTGCCGGCGGAGCGCTCCTGTTTGTTATTGCCGTGCGCCTCCTGCTTCCGGGTGCGCAGAAGAGCGTCCTCTCAGACGGGCACGATAAAGACGTAGGGGTATTTCCTCTGGGCACGCCTCTGATTACAGGTCCGGCTGTATTAACCACTACGCTGATGATGCTGGACAGCTTCGGTATTGCGCCTACCTTTACCTCTTTATTGATAAATATGCTTATTGTCTGGCTCACGCTTGCCAAAGCAGATTTGATTATAAAATTGATAGGTTCAAACGGCACGCGGGCATTCTCTAAGATTATGTACATATTCCTTGCGGCGATAGCAGTGATGATGGTCAGGCGGGGCGTAACGGGGGTGTTTATAAAATGATGCGCAGGGTCCTTACATTTATTATGGCAGGCGGCAAAGGCGAGCGCCTCTATCCTTTGACCAGGGACAGGGCAAAACCGGCAGTGCCTTTCGGCGGTATATATAGAATCGTTGATTTCACTTTAAGCAACTGTATCAATTCCGGGCTGCGTAATATTTATGTTTTAACCCAGTATAAATCCGCCTCGCTGCAGCGTCATATACGTTTGGGCTGGAATATCCTGCCTTCTGAATTGGGACAGTTTATTGAATTGCTGCCGGCGCAGCAGAGGATCGGAGACAGCTGGTACCTGGGCACGGCAGATGCAATTCATCAGAATTTTTATACGGTAGAGATGGATGAGCCGGATGAAGTCCTGATACTGGCCGGAGACCACATCTATAAGATGAATTACTATGCCATGATAGATTTTCACCGTCAGCAGGCTGCGGATCTGACGGTGGGCGTGGTGGAAGTGGATAAGGCTAAGGCAGGGCTTTTGGGCGTGGTGGAAGTGGATGAGAGGGGTGATGTAGCGGGGTTTCAGGAAAAGCCCGCCAGGCCAAAGACCATACCTTCCCAGCCGGATAAAATATACGCCTCTATGGGGATATATGTTTTTAAACACGAAGTCATCGAACAGGAATTACAGGAGGATGCCAAGAAACGCGGCTCCACCCACGATTTTGGCAAGGATATAATACCGCAGATGTTGAAGAAAGGACTGAAGGTCGCTGCCTATAACTTTTCCCGCCAGGGTATTTCAGAAGAGGCGGGATCCCGCCATATAATAGATGGCAGAGCGGGAATCGATGAGAATAAGAAAGAGGCAAAGTACTGGCGCGATATAGGAACCATCGATGCCTATTATGAAGCGAATATGGATTTAGTGCAGGTTGAGCCGATATTTAACCTCTATGCCCAGGAATGGCCCATCAGGACCTACCAGGAGCAATTCCCTCCTGCCAAGACGGTTTTTTCCGGAGAAGAGGTTGCCGGACGGGTGGGCCTGGTGCTTGATTCCATAGTCTCCGGAGGTTGTATCGTGAGCGGAGGCAGGGTTCAACGCTCCATACTTTCCCCCAATGTAAGGGTAAACAGCTATTGCGAGGTATACGATTCTATCCTTATGGAAGGGGTTAATGTAGGCAGGTACGCCAAGATAAAACGGGCGATAATCGATAAGGATGTGACGATTCCGCAAGGCACGGTTATCGGCTATGATTTAGAGGGAGATAAAAAGAAATTCTACGTGACCGAATCGGGGATCGTGGTAGTGGCAAAAGGGACGGAGATCAAGTAGTTCGCGAGTTCGTAAATTATTGAGCACAGATATGGTTAGAAAAGCTAAGATAGAAGATATAAAGCAGATACGAGGCTTGATAAACTTCTTTGCTAAAAAAGACCTGATGCTGCCGCGCTCTTTAAATGAGCTGTACGAGAATATCCGGGATTTTTGGGTGGCTGAAGAAAATAAAAAAATCGCCGGCTGCGCTGCCCTGCATCTCTCCTGGGATGACCTGGCAGAGATAAAATCAGTGGCAGTAGCAGGGAATAAGCAGGGAAAGGGCATAGGAAAAAGCCTCGTATTAACTTGCCTGGATGAGGCGAAACAGATGGGCGCTAAAAAAGTATTCGTACTCACCTATAAGACAGGTTATTTTAAAAAATTCGGATTTAAAAAAGTTAAGACTTCCAGTCTCCCGCATAAGATTTGGGCAGAGTGTATCAATTGCTGCAAATTCCCTGATTGCCGGGAAACAGCCCTTCTAAAAAAGTTATAACCTGGGGATGACCCAAGATCCTGCTTTTTTATAAGGCAGGGTCAAATTCGCCCCGCCTACAGCGGGGCTTATTTGAGGAGGAATAGCATGGATTATTTATTGACCGAAGAACAGAAGATGGTTCAGGAATTAACGCGCAAAATTGCTGACGAAAAAATAAGGCCGGTTGCCGCCAGATACGACCAGTCTGAAGAATTCCCCTGGGAAATCATAAAGATAATAGCCGAAGCAGATTTATTCGGCCTGTTCATCCCTGCCGAATACGGCGGTATGGGAGCGGGGATGTTGAATTTGTGTATTGCCACCGAGGAATTATCCAGGGCATGCGGCGGTATCGCGGTATGCTATGCTGCCTCTGCCCTGGGGACATTCCCCATTGTACTCTTTGGCAATGAGGAGCAGAAGAAGAAATACCTCCCGGACCTGGCAAAAGGCAAGAAGATTGCTGCCTTCGGCATCACCGAACCGGAAGCAGGCTCGGATGCCTCAGCAATTAAGACCAGCGCAAAGAAACAGGGCGATTATTATGTGCTGAACGGGCTCAAACATTTTATTACCAATGGCGGCGATGCCGAGGTCTATGTAGTGATTGCCATGACCGATAAGTCAAAGGGTGCCAGGGGAGCTTCAGCCTTTATTGTAGAAAAAGGGACCCCAGGCTTTACCTTCGGTAAAAAAGAGGAAAAGTTAGGCATACGCGCTTCTTCAACGAGGGAATTAGTCTTTACTGACTGCAAGGTCCCTAAGGAAAATCTTTTGGTTAAAGAAGGCATGGGTTTTGTTGTTACCATGAAGACCTTTGATATTTCCCGCCCCGGCGTAGCTGCGCAGGCCTTAGGCATTGCGCAGGGAGCGCTGGATGTAGCAATAAAATATGCCAAAGAAAGACACCAGTTTGGGAAATCGATTGCAAGCTTTCAGGGCATACAGTGGATGCTGGCAGATATGGCCACGCAGATTGAAGCTAGCCGCGGCCTGGTTTATTCCTGCGCCAGAGAGATAGATGCCGGCGTAAAAGACGTAGCTAAGGATTCGGCAATGGCAAAACTTTATGCCTCAGACGTGGCAATGAAGGTTGCTACCGATGCTATCCAGATATTAGGCGGTTACGGTTATATGCGGGATTATCCTGCTGAGAAATATATGCGCGATGCCAAAATCACCCAGATATACGAAGGCACAAACCAGATCCAGCGCAATATTATCGCCCTGCAGTTAATCAAGGAGATGGCAAAATAAAATGGTCTATAGTCGATTGTCTATAGTCGATAGTCTTAAGTTTTGCAATACCATAGGCTATTGACCATAGACTATAGACTCGATCACATAAGGTTTACTAAATGAACATAATTGTTTGCATAAAACAGGTCCCTGAAACAACCGAAGTTAAGATTAACCCTGAGACGAACACCTTAATCCGCGAAGGGGTGAAATCCATAATCAACCCTTTTGATATGTACGCCATAGAAGAAGGGGTGCGCCTTAAGGAAAAACTGGGCGGAAAGGTTACGGTGATTAGTATGGGTCCGCCTCAGTCTGAGGCAGCTTTAAGGGAAGCAATCTCCATAGGTGCTGATGAAGGGATTCTGATTTGCGACCGCGCCTTTGCCGGAAGCGACACCTGGGCAACCAGCTATACTTTGGCTGCAGCTATCAAAAAGATAGGCCAGTTTGATTTAATACTCTGCGGTAAGCAGGCATCTGACGGAGATACCGCGCAGGTAGGCCCGGGAATCTCCAGCCACTTAGATATTCCCCAGGTAACCTATGTAAAAAAGATAGAAGAGGTAAAAGAAAAGGCTATGCGCGTGGAGAGGATGATGGAAGAGGGGTTTGAAATCATAGAAACCCCCTTGCCGGCATTACTTACCGTAGTAAAAGAGATAAACGAACCGCGGCTTCCTTCCTTAAGAGGGATGATGCGCGCAAAACAAGCCAAGATTACGCGCTGGTCGCAGAAGGAATTACAATTAGACGCCGGGCATATCGGCCTGTGCGGCTCTCCCACGCAGGTAATAAAGATATTTACGCCTCCGCCGAGGAAAGGCGGCCAGATTCTAAGCGGCGAAACACAAGAAATAGCAGAGAAGTTAGTGGACTTATTAAGAAATGAGGTTCATTAATAATGCCTATTCAGATTATCGTAGAGAAATGCACGGGTTGCGCCTTATGTATTAAGGCCTGCCCTTTTGATGCTATCCGCATCATGGATAAGCCCCGCCCATACACCGAGGGGCGGGATAAAAAGGCAGTGATTGATCTGAATAAATGCAATCTCTGCGGTGCCTGTGTCCCATCTTGTAAATTCAAGGCCGTGGTGCTGGAAGAAGGAGAGAAGCCAGCACCAGATTCCAGCCTGAAAGATTATAAGGGAATTTGGGTTTTTATTGAGCAGAAGAAAGGGAAAGTCCAGTCCGTTGCCTATGAACTCCTGGGAAAGGCGCAGGAGTTAGCCGGGAAACTGGAAGCTCAGGTCAGCGGTGTCTTAATCGGGAATAATATGGCTGGCCAGCTGGATGAATTAGTCTCCCGCGGTGCAGATAACGTCTATCTGGTAGAGTCTCCGGAATTAGCGAATTTCCAGGATGAGCCCTATACCAATATATTAGTCAGGCTCATCCGGAAACATAAGCCGGAGATTTTATTATGCGGGGCAACTGCCATCGGCCGTTCCCTGATTTCGCGCGTGGCAGTTAGTATAAAGACAGGCCTGACAGCCGACTGCACCGGCCTGGATATCGACCCCCAGAAGAAAATCCTGCTGCAGACGCGTCCGGCCTTCGGCGGGAATATCATGGCCACCATTATCTCGCCGGATTATAGGCCGCAGATGGCCACGGTGAGGCATAAGGTTATGCAGCCGATGGAGCCGGATAAAAAGAGAAAAGGTAAAATTATCAAGGAGAGTTTTGATGGTTCCCTGTACGCCTCGCGTACAAAACTATTAGATATAGTAGAAGAGATAGAGTCGCTGGTAAATTTGGCAGAAGCGGATATTATTGTCTCAGGCGGCCGCGGAATGGGAGGACCTGAGAATTTCAAAATACTCGAAGGATTAGCCCATGTTTTGGGCGCGGCAGTGGCTGCGTCGCGTGCTGCAGTTGATTCCGGCTGGATGCCTTATTCGCACCAGGTGGGCCAGACCGGAAGGACAGTTGCCCCGAAAATATATATTGCCTGCGGTATCTCAGGCCAGATTCAGCATTTGGTGGGTATGCAGTCTTCAAAAATCATTGTCGCCATCAACAAAGACCCGGATGCGCCTATCTTTAAAGTAGCTACTTACGGCATAGTAGGAGACCTTTTCCAGATCGTTCCCGCCTTGACCAAGAAATTCTTGGAAGCGCTTTCTTAAAACCTGTTTTCTACCTTGAAAAGGCAGAAAAAATAATATAAACTTTAAGTAGAATTATGGCTCTGTTAGCAAAGAGGTTATCTAAAAAAGGCAGTCTTATGGCTGATTCGACTTTTATAGAGAAGAGAGCTTTTCCTCGTTTCGCTATAAGCATACCCGTCACTTGCCGGACTCATACGGAGAAAGCAATTGAGGGACGCACGCACGATATCAGCGCCGGGGGGTTAGGTATAATAACAGAGGAAGAGTTATCGCGAGGCGCCTCTCTGGGTATATACCTTAGAATGGCCGATAATGGCGGAGAAATTTATAGAAAAGGTAAAGTAGTCTGGTCCTGCAGCGTAGATGCCCATAAGTATAGAGCAGGCGTTCAGTTAGAAGAAGCGAATTTAAAACCAATACCGCTCGTCTTAAGAACTATAAAAGCCCAAAGGCAGTATTAATCACCCTCCAATCACTAAAAGGGGACAGCGACTCTTTTTACTAAAAGGGGACAGCGACTCTTTTTTACGATCATCTAAGATAGATAAAAAAGAGTCGCTGTCCCCTTTTTCCTTTTTCCTTTTTCCTTTTTTACTTCAGGTTTAAATAATAACCTCTGTAAACTTTAACCATTTTTACATCTTTTAGCATTCAAATTATCTTATCTTCATATATATGTTAAAGAATGTGAAGATTTTCCTTGACAAATTTCGTAATATTATTTATAATGCAACCATAATATTTCACAAGAGGAGATTATGGTTAATAGCAATTTAATGACGATTGAAGACCTGGCAGAGTATTTAAAAGTTACGCGGCGCACTATTTATGATTGGCTCAAGCACAACAAGATCCCCGCGGTCAAGCTGATAGGCCAATGGCGGTTTAAAAGAGATAAAATTGATGCCTGGATTGAAAACAGGTCGCTGCATTAGAGGAGGAAAGCTATGTATTTTAAAAGATTAGAATTAATCGGTTTTAAATCGTTCTCTGAAAAAACTGTTTTACATTTCGAACCCGGCATTACCGCAGTAGTCGGCCCGAACGGCTGCGGGAAATCTAATATCTTTGACTCGATCCGCTGGGTTTTAGGGGAGCAGTCAGCCAAGTCCCTGCGCGGTTCTGATATGCAGGATGTGATATTCAACGGCAGTGATTCAAAGGAGCCTTTGGGCATGGCGGAGGTAAGCCTTGCCTTCGACAATGAAAAAAGATTTTTTAACGTTGACCATGACGAAGTAGAAGTCAGCCGCAGGATCTTCCGCTCCGGTGAAAGCGAGTACCTCCTTAACAAAACCCCGGTGCGTTTAAAAGACATACTGGACCTGCTTATGGGCACCGGGATAGGCGCAGAAAGCTATTCCATAGTGGCGCAGGGGAAGATTGACATAGTATTGAGCTCCAGGCCCGAGGATAGGCGCCAGGTGTTTGATGAGGCCTCCGGCATTACCAAATACAAGGCGCAGAAGAGAGAAACGACGAGGAAGCTGGAAGAGACGGAGCAGAACCTTCTGCGGGTCAACGATATCATTACGGAAGTAAAACGCCAGATAGGGAGCTTAGAGAGGCAGGCAAACAAGGCGCGCAGATACAAGGAGGTCTTTGAGGAACTGAAGTCAAAAGAAACAAGCCTGTCAGTTTTACAGAAGACAGAACTTACGCGGCAGAAAGAGGAGATTGCTGTCTGGCTAAGGGGAACGGAATCCGGGCAAGACGAACTCGTGAATATAATTAAAGAAGAGGAATCTAAAATTGCCAACCGGCAGCAGGAGTCAAGGGCCTTAGAAGACGAGATAATGGCTATCAAGAACCAGGTATTAAATTTAGAAAACCTGCTGGTAAGGAATAAGGAACATATCAATTTTAACAAAGAGAGGCTCCTGGAATTAGCGGCAAGCAAAAAATATCTGGAAGCACAGCTTGAACAGCTAAGAACCAAGATTGTTTCGGACGAAGAGAAATTAACCAGCGTAAAAGAAGAATACTCCGGCATAAAGAAAAATATGGAGGATAAAACCGCCGTCCTCAGGGAGAATGAGGCCCGGATTAATAACCTGGCTGCCTGCATCAAGAATTCACTGGATAGTATCGCTAATGCCAAGAAGAATATTTTAGACCTTATGACCAGACTGGCCAATACCAGGAATGAAATCTCGGACCTCGCCTCCAAACAGCAGATTTATCTGGCGCGCCAGAAGAGGCTGGAGATTGAAAAGGCAAAGGTTTATGAAGAGAAGGCAATAGCCGAAGGGAGCTTGGACAATATCACGCAGGAGGTAGAGGGCATAAGGAAGATAGTAGAGGAGCACAGCCTGAAAATAGCCGGTATAAAAAGCGATTTAGAGAAAGAAGGGTTATCCTTGAGCGGCATTAATTCAGAGATAGAGAGATTGGAAAGAGAGAAGTTTACGCTGGAATCTCACAAGGAATTCCTGGAAAAATTAAAGGCCCAATATCAGGACATAGGCGAATCCATGAACGCGGTGATATATCTGGATAGGCTGCCCACTGAGAACACAAGCGGCCTGGTGATAAAGATAAAAGACCGCGTTAATTTAAACGACGAGGATAAGGCCTATTTTGAACCCGCGAGCTTTAAATTGTCCGGTGAGGCAAAGCCCATTGAACTGGATACGCGCAAGATCGAAGAAAAAATTGCCGGTTTAGGAGAAGGATTAAGGGCTTTAAAGTTCAATAAGAGCGCAAAGGAAGCCGGCATTGGGGTATTGAACAAGTCGCTGCTTGCCTTGCAGGGAGAATTGCATGCTCATGAGATAACACTGGCGAATAAAGAGAATTCCCGCCAGACCATCCTAGAGCAATTTACCAGAATAAAAGAAGAAGAGGATATAATCGTGATGGAGTTGTCGGATGTGCATAAGGAATTATCCGTCTTAGAACAGAATTTGGCGATCCGCCAATCCTCCCTGAATGAACTGAACAAAGAACACCTCCAGAGCGAAGACCTCATCCTGCAGCAAGAGCACAGTATTTCTCTGAACAGCAAATTACGGGAGGAGGTCCTGGTGATTATTACTCAGACCAGGACCGAACTGGAGGCCTTGACTAAACGCGTGGTTTCAGACGGGGCTACCCTTGGTCTCTTGGAAGATAACTATAAGCACGACCGGGAGAGCCTGGAGAACATTGAAAAACAGATTAAGGATGCCGAAACCAAGGACGCTTCCCTTAAATCTGAAATCAGCGATTGCGAAGATAGGCTTAATGAATCCGGCAGCCGGATGCAGAGCCAGAATAACCTGTTAAAAGAGGCTCAGGATAAATACCGCCAGGTCTCGGAAGGTTCTGGCGGCGCCGTCAAAAAAATAGAATCGGACAGGGCAGAGCTGGATAGCTTAAAGAATAAATTATACGAATTACAGATGCAGAACAAAGATATAGATTATAGGTTCGCCGCCCTGAAAGACAGGATGTTGCAGGCTTACAAGATAGACTTGGGAACAGCCGCAGCCCCTGCGGAAGCCCTGGATAGAGATGCGCTTTCGCAGGAGATAGAAAAACTAAAAGAGAAGCTGGATTCATACGGGACGGTAAACCTGGTGGCAATTGAAGAGTACGATGAATTAAAGAAACGCTATGATTTCCTGATCCAGCAGCAGGGCGACCTCAATTCCGCCAAGGAGTCTTTGCATGAGGCAATATTAAAGATTAACCGCACCACCAGGCAGATGTTTCTGGAGACCTTTGAAAAGGTGCGCGTGGAATTCCGTAATTACTTTAAACTGCTCTTTGGCGGCGGAGATGCGCAGATATTTCTGATTGATGAACAGGACCCGTTAGAATCCGGAATCGAGATTATCTGCAGGCCGCCGGGGAAAAAGCTGCAAAATGTATTATTGCTTTCCGGAGGGGAAAAATCGCTTTCGGCAATAGCGTTAATCTTTGCCATATTCAAGGTTAAACCTTCGCCGTTCTGTATATTAGACGAAATAGACGCCGCCCTCGATGAGGCAAACGTGGATAGGTTTTCAAGAATCCTGCAGGAGTTCTCCGAGCATTCTCAGTTTATAGTGATTACGCACAACAGGAGGACTATTGCCAATGCCGATGTGATGTACGGCATCACGATGCAGGAATCAGGGATATCTAAGATTGTATCGGTTAAGTTTGCGCAAGGCAAGCCTGTCCAGGACAGGGATAAAGACTTAGATGTTGCGGTAGCAGAACCTGCCTAATAACAGGTGTTGTCCTTGCCTTTATTCTTAGCCTCGTATAGCGCCTTATCAGAAAATCTGATTAGCTCAGATGGGAAAGAACCGTTTTTCGGGAAGGAGGATATCCCGAGGCTGACGGTTAATTTTTTGTTGGGCAGGATTTCTTCCTGGGCAAAGGGATGCCTCTTAATATTCTCTCTTAAGCGCTCGGCAATCATAAATGTCTCTTTTTCATCAGCCAGCGGTAAAATAATAGTGAATTCCTCTCCGCCGTAACGGCAGACATAATCCATTTTCCGGGATTGATTTTTAAGTAAAATGGCTAATTCTTTCAGGATTTTATCCCCTGACTGGTGGCCCAGGGTGTCGTTATAAACCTTAAAGTCGTCGATATCCAGCATAATCAGGCTTAAGGGGTCCTGTGTCAGCCTTGCCTTTTCTAACTCAGTATGGAGCAGGTACTGAAAATAACCGTGGTTCCATAATTCAGTGAGGGAATCCATATTTGCCATCATCAATGTTTTTTCATAGAGCTGCGAATTCTCGATTGCCAAGCCCGCCTGGTTTGCCAGCATAATCAGCATGCGCAGGTCGTCTTTGGTGATGGGTTTTTTGGTGATAAAATTATCCGCCACGATTATGCCGTTTACCTTGTCTTTGGCCTTTAAAGGTATCAAAACCAACTCATCGCTCTTAAGCAATTCTATAACCGGGGAGTCTTTATAATTCTCTACTGTCTCTTTAGTCAGATGTAACGGCATGCCCTCCAATACGGCTAAGGCCAGCGGGTTCTCGTTTTTATCCTGCAGGGAAAATTTCAGTTGCTGGACCTGTCTGTTGTAGCCTGAGGCAAGCGCATTATTGGAAATTTTATAGACATTGATCAAATCCTCCAAGTCCATATTTTCGCCCTCTATCTGTGACCAGATGCGGTTTGCCTCTTCGCCGTTTTCCGGGCCGATGCCCATTTTACCCTCGATAAGGCGGTCCCTTTCGTTAAGCAAGAATAGCAGGGCACGGTTGAAGCCCAGCCCTATATGCGCAGTTACGCCGGTGAGGATAATATAGAGGATCTCATCAAGCTTAAGGGTGGTGCGCATGGCATTGGAGATTTCGTAAAGTATCCCCAATTCAGTCCTGGTGCGCTCAAGTTCCTGTTTAATCTTGGCTGTCTCTTCCATATTGTGTAACTTTAACATATTTTAATGTTTATGTCAAGTTTAAGAAAGGTTAATATGTTTGTTAGAAAACTTCCCGTCTTACGTCTATTTAGGTAGAAGGGGGGTGGGGTGATAATTTGTTTGACAGATATATATTGCTGGGTTATAATAATTGTCTCTTAAAACTTAAAAAGTTAGATTGGAGGTCGCTATGGTTATAGAAAAGAAAAAAGAGGAAGCGCACGATATCTCAGAGCGGCAGAAGGCATTAGAGCTTGCGCTTTCCCAGATAGAAAAGCAGTTCGGAAAAGGTTCGATTATGAAGCTGGGAAGCGAAGTAAAGGTAAACGTAGAGACAATCCCTACGGGCGCGCTTACCCTGGATGTAGCTTTAGGCGTGGGAGGCCTGCCGCGCGGCAGGGTAATCGAGATATTCGGGCCTGAGGCATCGGGTAAGACTACCATCACCTTGACTGCCATAAGGGAAGCTCAGAAAAAAGGCGGAATAGCCGCTTTCATTGACGCAGAACATGCCTTTGATGCTACTTATGCCAAGATCATAGGGTTAGAGCTGGATGACCTTTTGATTTCCCAACCGGATACAGGTGAACAGGCATTAGAAATCGTCGAGACGCTGGTGCGTTCAAATGCCGTAGATTTAGTGGTCATTGATTCCGTGGCTGCGCTCACGCCCCGGGCAGAAATAGAGGGCGAGATGGGTGATGTACACATGGGACTGCAGGCACGCCTGATGTCGCAGGCGCTCAGAAAACTTACTGCGGCAATCAGTAAATCCCGCACCTGCGTTATCTTTATCAACCAGATAAGAGAGAAGATAGGCGTGATGTTCGGTTCTCCCGAGACTACCCCCGGAGGAAGAGCGCTCAAATTCTATTCCTCGGTAAGATTAGATGTAAGGAGAATCGGCTCTATTAAAGAAGGCGATATAGTGGTAGGAGGCAGGGTCAGGGTAAGGGTAGTGAAAAATAAAGTTGCTTCGCCGTTTCGCGAGGCAGAATTTGAGATTTTGCACAATGAGGGTATTGCTAAGACAGGAGCTGTCTTAGATGCAGCGGCAAATATGGAGGTTATCGCTAAATCCGGGACCTGGTTTTCTTTTCAGGACGAGAAACTCGGCCAGGGTAGGGAGGCTGCGATAAAATTCCTGAAAGAAAAGCCAAAATTACAGGAAGAGATAGAAAAGGAAGTGAGAAAAAAGATTAGCGTTGGATAAGGCGGAGGCGTAGTTTATATGAAAGGCAAGAGAATATTCTTCGGGTTATTCTTTTTATTAATCGGTTTAGCGCAGGGGTTGGTATTTGCGCAACCCCAGAATATAAAACAAGAAACACCCTCTTCTTTTGAGGGTTTTAGGATGGAGGACGCAGTAATTAATGTAGCTAATACAGTTGGCAAGGCAGTGGTTTCCATAAGCACGGAATACACAACCAAGGTTAAGGCAGGGAGGAGATTTTATTTTAACCAGCCTTTTGGGGAATCGCCGTTTGGAGGAGGAGATTCCTTTCGCAGGTTCTTTGATGATTTTTTGGGCGAGATGCCTGATAGAGAATACAAACAGATGGGTTTGGGTTCGGGTGTAATCATTAACCCTGACGGCTACATCTTGACTAATGAGCATGTGATTAGCGAAGCCGATAAAATAACCGTGACCTTACCTGATGGGAGAGAATTCAAAGGAGAAATTAAAGGCAGGGATGCTCGTTCTGACCTGGCAATTATAAAGATAAACGCGCGTAATCTACCCGCTGTAACCTTGGGTGATTCTGATACTTTAAAAATCGGACAATGGGTGGTAGCCATTGGTAATCCCTTTGGCTTTGCCCTGCAGAATCCGGAACCCACCGTGACTGTGGGCGTGATTAGCGCCCTGCATCGCACTCTAGGCAGGGCTATGCCGCGCGACAAAGATTACAATGACCTTATTCAGACTGACGCTGCTATAAATCCTGGCAACTCCGGAGGCGCCTTGGTAAATCTTAAGGGAGAAGTAGTGGGTATTAATGTGGCGATCTTCTCAACCAGCGGAGGTTATCAGGGCGTAGGATTTGCCATACCCGCTAACAATGCTAATAGGATTATCTTGCGGCTCATTGAAGGCAAAAAGGTACTCTACGGCTGGTTAGGGGTGACAGTGCAGGATTTAAACGAAAATTTAGCCAAATATTTTGGATTAGCGGATAAAAATGGCGTATTAGTAGCCAAGGTTTTGGAAGACGGCCCTGCAAAAAAAGCAGGCATAAAAGAGAGCGATGTAATCAAGCAGCTTGATAATAAGCCCTTAAATAACGTAAGGGAATTATTGAGCGCTGTTGCCAAGTCTGAGATTGGAAGTAAGGTAAAAGTGGCAGTGGTGCGCGAAAAGAAGGAATTAACCCTGGAGGTAGAAATTGGCGAAAGGCCCCAGGGCATAGAGGAATCTTCCACTGAAACCGGAGAGGCCAAAACAACTAACTGGCGCGGATTAGAGGTAGGGGAACTGAACTCCGAAAATATCCAGCGTTTTAGGATTGAAGATAAAAAAGGAGTGGTGGTAGTTAATATTGAGCCAAATAGCCCGGCAGATGAAGCAGGCCTTATTCCCGGTGAAGTGATTTTAGAGATAAATAAACAGCCTATAAAAGATACCTCTGATTATGAAAAGATAACCCGTGGATTAAAAGGCGATTGTCTAATCAGGACAGGCCGCGGTTACTTTATCATAAAAGAAAGTGAATAGCAAAAATACAGCTCCGCTGCAGAAGGCAAGGAATTATGCCTTCCTGCTGCTTAAATTCAGGCTGCGCAGCGAAAAAGAGCTTTACCAGCGCCTGAAGAGGAAGAAATTTGAAGAGGGAGTAATAAGAGAGACCTTATCCTTCTTAAAGGATAAGGCGTTCATTGACGACAGGCTCTTTACCAAGACCTGGATTGAGTTCCGTCTAAAGAGGCCTCTGGGCTTAAGAAGGATAAAAGAAGAGCTGAATTTAAAAGGCATTCCTAGAGAAGTCATAGACAGCGAGATTATCGCAAGCAAAGAGAATTACCGCGAGGAAGATGTAGTTGACAGGATTGCCCTGCAGAAACTCGGGCAGATGAAGGATATCGAGCCAGACAAGGCAAAAAGGCGGCTCTATGCTTACCTTTTGCGCCGCGGTTTTTCCCCGGAAGTAGTTATGGATGCAGTAAACCAGTTATGCAAGCGCACATCTTAAGAGAAAAATTTTTAGAGTTCTTCAAGTCCAAAAAACACAAGATAGCGGAAAGCGATTCCTTGGTGCCTGCAGAAGACCCCACGGTGCTCTTTACGCCAGCAGGTATGAATCAATTCAAAAAGGAGTTCTTAGGGCTTGATTCAGGTTTTAAGCGCGCAGCCACAGCTCAGAGATGCCTGCGTACGGATGATTTGGATAAAGTGGGTAAAACTTCCGGGCATCATACCTTCTTTGAGATGCTGGGAAATTTTTCCTTCGGAGATTATTTTAAGAAAGAAGCCATACTCTGGGCTTGGGAGTTTCTCACCGGAGAACTTAAAATCAAGGAAGAGAAACTCTGGGTTTCCGTTTACAAAGATGACGCTGAGGCTTATAAGATATGGAGGGATTTGATAAAGGTCCCTGCTACAAGGATTATAAAATTAGGCGATAAAGAAAACTTCTGGCCTTCGGAAGCAAAGACCAAAGGTCCAAATGGTCCCTGCGGGCCCTGTTCAGAGATATTTTTTGACCAGGGCAGCAATACAGGATGCAGGAGGCCGGATTGCACCCCTGCCTGCGGCTGCGGAAGGTTCGTAGAGGTATGGAACCTGGTCTTTACCCAGTTTAACCGCAAAGAGGGCGGGATATTGGAACCCCTTCCCCGGAAGAATATTGATACAGGTATGGGCCTGGAAAGGCTGGCAGCAGTTATGCAGGACGTAAGCAATAATTTTCAGACTGATCTCTTTAAGCCGCTGGTAAATGAGATTATCTCTGAGGTAAAAAATGACGACCCCGAAAACAGGGAGTCGGTTTATGCGGTAGCCGACCATATCCGCGCGATAGCGTTTGCCATTTATGACGGCGTGCTGCCTTCCAACGAGGCAAGGGGCTATGTGGTGCGTAAAATAATCCGCAAGAGCGCGCTCCATTTGAAAGGCATGGGCCTGAAACAGCCATTTTTGTATAAACTGGTGCCGGTATTAGCCCAGGTGATGAAGCCTTATTATCCTGAACTTATGCAGCGCAGGGAGAATATCGCCGAGGTTATCCTGGCAGAAGAGAAAAGTTTTATTTCCACCTTGAATTCAAGCGGCGCCTTATTAAAAGAAAAATTTCAGGAGTTCTCGGCGAAGCAAAATCCGGAAGAAGCCGGTAAGATTGCCTTTCAGCTTTATGATACCTATGGGATACCTTTAGAGCTGGCGATGGACTGGCTGGATAAACACGGTATAAGAATCTCGAAAGAGGCATTTAACCGGGAACTTGCAGAACAGAAGAGCCGTTCAAAATCACAGAGTGCTATGAAGGGCGATGTCTTTGATATAAAGGGCTTGGCCTTGAGTGTAAAAGAAACAAACTTCTTAGGCTATAAAGATTATCAATCCTTATCCAAGATATTAAAGATAATAAGGGACGGCGCAGAAATAAAGAAGGCAGATGCAAAGGATACCGTGGAGATCATCCTCGATAAAACTCCCTTTTATCCGGAATCAGGAGGCCAGATAGGCGATAGCGGTGAGTTTATAAAAGGCAGGAGCGTCTTTGAGGTCCTGGATACCGCCAAGACCGGCAAGGCCATCCTGCATATAGGGAAAGTTAAAACCGGAAGTTTTAAGAAGGGCGATAGCGTATCGGCGAGGATAAATAGCGCTCGCCGGCTGAGCATTGCCAGGAATCATACTGCCACGCATCTCTTGCAGGCAGCCTTAAGAAAAGTCATGGGGCAGCATGTGCAGCAGCAGGGTTCTCTTGTAGGAGAGGATAAATTCCGTTTTGACTTCACTCATTTTAAGGATATAGACAAGGCGCAGCTGGATAGAATAGAAGAAATAGTGAATAGTTATATTATAAATAATTACACGCTAAAGACAAAACAGATGACCCTCTCTGAGGCGAAAAAGACAGGGGCTCTGGCATTCTTCGGAGAGAAATACGAAGGAAAGGTGCGCGTGGTTTCCGTCGATGACATCTCAAGCGAACTTTGCGCAGGGACTCATCTGGACTCAACCGGCCAGATCGGCATTTTTAAGATAATCCAGGAAGGCTCGGTAGCAAGCGGGGTAAGGAGGATAGAGGCTGCAACCGGGACCTTTGCCTATAAAATGATAAAAGAAGAGGAGCGCGCCATTCGTGATATTTCTTCTCTATTAGGGGTACCTGCGGAGAGGATAAACGTAGAATTAGCTAAGCAGCTGAGTAAAATTAAAGAATTAGAAAAACAGCTTAATTCCCAGAAATTTAACAGCATTCAGGCATCATTGGATGATTTGGATAAGAACGCGGAAGTAATTAACGGGATAAAAGTAATTACCTACGTCACCAGAGATCTGGATATGGATACGCTGAGAAAAACGGTGGATTTAATTAAAGAAAAAGTAAATAACACCAATGCCTTTATCGCTGCAGGGACAGTTAATGCCGGAGATAACGTGATGTTGGTCTTCGGGGCGACTGCGGACTTATGTTCTAAAGGGTTGGATGCGGGCAATTTAATCAAACAGGTAGCTCCGGAGATCGGAGGCAGCGGCGGCGGCAGAAAAGATTTTGCGCAGGCAGGAGGCAATAAGCCGGAAAATTTTGCAAAGGCATTCGAGAAGTTAAAGGAAATGATAGGAAACCTGCCATGAAAATCATACGTTTTACCAGTAAAAAATTAGAGAAGATTTATAACCGTGGTTTTATAAGACAGGGCCGCGTAGAAGAACGCGTCAAAAAAATCATCGAAGACGTGCGCGCCTTCGGCGACGACGCGCTGATAAAATATACCAAAAAATTCGACAGGGTTAAATTATCCGTGCGGCAGCTTAAGGTCTCTGAAATGGAGATCAGCGGAGCCTATCAGAATATCAGCCCGAATTTCGTCTCCTCCCTGAAGGTCATTATCGAAAACGTGAATAGGTTTTACCGCAAGACGTTGAGGAAATCCTGGCGGATAAAAGATGCGGATGGGGTTATGCTGGGTGAAAATTATACGCCCTTAGAGAAAGTCGGCGTTTATATCCCCGCAGGGACCGCGCCGCTAGTGTCCACTGTCTATATGACCGTGCTTCCGGCTAAATTAGCAGGCGTAAAAAGAATAGTTTTGATTAGCCCGCCTGACAAAAACGGGTTTATCAATCCGCACATACTGGTAGTGGCAGACCTTTTAAAGGTAGATGAGATTTACCGTGTTGGCGGTGCCCAGGGCATAGCCGCATTAGCCTATGGGACAAAGACGGTCCCTCGCGTAGATAAAATTGTCGGCCCGGGAAATGTCTATGTGAACGAGGCAAAAAGGCAGGTCTTTGGCCAGGTCGATATCGATATGATTGCCGGGCCCACGGAACTGGTGGTCATCGCGAACCGTTATAGCGAACCCAGATTTATTATCGCGGATTTAAAGGCGCAGGCAGAGCATGCCAAGGGCCTGGCTATATTGATTACGAATTCCAAGAGTTTAGCCAAAGAGGTAAAATCACAACTCGACGGCAATAATGGCTATATTATTTTAACTAAAAACTTAGAGCAGGCAGCTGAGATTGCGAATAAGATTGCGCCTGAGCACTTAGAAATTCTGGTTAAGAATCCGCAGCGGTTATTGAAGCGTATAAGAAACGCAGGGGCAATATTTCTTGGGTCCTATAGCCCCACCGCGGTAGGAGATTACGTGGCCGGGCCCAGTCACGTCCTTCCTACCTCTGGAACAGCCAGATTCTTTTCCGGATTATCAGTGTTTGATTTTATGAAAAGTAACCATATAATCAGTTATTCTAAAAAGGCCCTGGAAAAGATAAAAGAGCCCTTAGAGAAGATTGCCGGTATTGAAGGATTAAGTAAACATTTGGATTCGGTGAAGATTAGATTCCAGCAATAGGGAGCGATTGATGAAAAAAAGAATTGCAACGATAAAGAGAAAGACCAAAGAGACAGATATAGCCCTAAGGCTGAATGTCGACGGAACGGGAAAGTCTAAAATAAATACCGGCATAGGTATTCTGGATCATATGCTGGAATTATTTGCCTTTCACGGGCTTTTTGATTTGGATATTGCTGCTAAAGGCGATTTAAAAGTGGATATCCATCATACCAATGAGGATATTGGCATTGTTCTGGGAGAGGCCTTTAAGAAGGCCCTGGGAAGCAAAACAGGCATAAAAAGATTCGGCTCTGCGTCCGTGCCTATGGAAGAGGTGGTGGCGAATATAGCTTTAGATATAAGCGGCAGAGGCGGGTATACGCTCAATAAACAAAAGCCAATACTTGGCGCAAAGGCTGAAAAGGATGGTTACGAATTCGGCGACGCGGAACATTTCTTCGCTGCCTTAGCTAATCATTTAGGAATGAATATAAATATAACCCTGAATCCTTCGTTAGTGTCAGATTTACACACTACCTTAGAACCTGTCTTTAAGGCCTTAGGTATTGCCCTGGACCAGGCTACGCAAATAGACCCGCGCCGCAAAGGCGTTCCCTCAACCAAAGGTGTAATTGATTAAGATGATCGCCATTATTGACTACGGCATGGGTAATATTCATAGCGTGAATAAGGCCCTGCAGTTGTATGGAGCAAAAACATTAGTCACTAATAAACCGGAGGATATCCAGGCCTGCGAAAAGGCAGTTTTACCGGGCGTGGGCGCATTTGACGATGCCATGCAAGAGCTTAAAAAGCAGGGCTTATTACCCGTTATCAATGCGCATATAAAAAATAAAAAGCCCTTTTTAGGGATTTGCTTAGGGATGCAACTTTTGTTTGAGAAAAGCGAAGAGGCAAAGCTGAGCAGGGGGCTGGGTATATTAAAAGGCAGGGTGAAGAAGTTCGCGGATAAAAAAGGCCTCAAGGTGCCGCATATGGGATGGAATCAGCTGCGCAAGGTCACAACGTCACAGCGTCACAACGTCACAAGTAGTTGCCCTTTATTGGACGGCATACCGGACGGGGCATTTGTGTATTTCTGCCATTCGTATTATCCTGAAGCGAGGAGTAAAGACGTCACTGCTGCCGCTACGGATTACGGAGGGGATTTTACCTCAATCGTTTGGCAGGATAATGTCTACGGCGTGCAGTTCCATCCGGAAAAAAGCCAGAGTATCGGGCTTAAGATGATAGAGAATTTCGTGGATTTATGCTGATTATACCGGCTATAGATTTAGAAGACGGTTGCGTGGTAAGATATGTTCAGGGGAAACTGAACAAAAAGATATATTCCCGCGACCCGCTTAAGACAGCAAGGCACTGGGTAAAACAAGGGGCAAAATTACTGCACATCGTGGACTTAGACGGCGCATCAGGCGGCGTCCTTAAGAATTTAAAGCTGGTGAGAGAAATTACCGCAAATATATGCGTCCCCATCCAGTTTGGCGGCGGGGTAAGGAATATGGAAACTATCCGCACGCTGCTTAAGTCCGGTATTCAGCGCGTGGTCCTGGGGACAAAGGCGGTCGAAGACAGAAAATTTTTAAAAAAGGCCTTTGCTGAATTTAAGGACAGGCTCATCGTAAGCGTTGACGCCCGGGCCGGTAATGTTTTAATCAAAGGCTGGCAGAGCAGTTATAAAGGCGCTGATGTAATATCCTTTGCCCTGGCCTTAAAAGGAATGGGGTTTAAGCAGTTGATTTACACTGATACATTAAAGGACGGAACATTATCCGGCCCGAACATAAAAGGTATAAAGGATTTATTGAAAGAGACAGGGTTAAATATTATTGCCTCAGGCGGCATAGCATCCCTGGATGATATCGCCAGACTTAAGAAATCGGAAAAAAAAGGCCTGGTAGGCGTAATTATAGGCAAGGCCCTGTATGAAGGTAAGTTCACTTTATCGCAGGCCATAAGATTATCGTAGCAATATGAAAGGAGGAGATATGTTAAGGAAGGCGTTGGTTTTTTCTTTTTCAATCTTTTTTTTGGTTTCATTAACCGGATGCGCTACAACACGCAGGAAAAAAGACCTGGATATGCAGGGCCTCAGAAATCAAATTTCGGTTTTAGAGGCACAGATACAGTCTAAAGACGAAGAGATCAATAGTCTAAAAGAATCTCTGGTAAAGGCTCAGGAAGCGCCCCAGCAGGAAGCAAGCGTAAAACGAGTCAGCAAAAAAAAGTTAATAGGGGAAGTAAAGTCCAGGCCGAATGTGAAACAGATTCAGATTGCTTTGGAAAATGCCGGATATAACCCCGGGCGTATCGATGGTAAGACGGGTAAACAGACCCGCGATGCCATAAAGGCGTTTCAGAAAGCAAATGGTTTGCCAGCCGACGGGAAAGCCGGCAAACAGACCTGGGACCTGTTAAAGGGCTACCTTTATAAGAAGATAAAATAAGCGGGGTTATAATTTGTTAACCAAACGCATTATCCCCTGCCTGGATATCAAAGATAACCGGGTGGTAAAAGGGGTAAAATTTTTAGGGCTAAGGGATGCCGGTGACCCTGTTGAGGTGGCCGGGATTTATGACCGGCAGCAGGCAGACGAACTGGTGTTTTTGGATATCACCGCCAGTTTCGAAAAACGTAAGACGCTGATTGGCCTGGTTGAGGAGATCGCCGGGAATATCTTTATGCCTTTTACCGTAGGCGGCGGGATCAGCGGCCTTGATGATATCAGAGACCTCCTGAATGCAGGCGCGGAAAAGGTATCCATAAACACGCAGGCGGTAAAATGCCCGGATTTAATTGCCGAGGCTTCCAAGAAATTCGGCAGCCAGTGTATTGTGGTAGCGATAGACGCCAAGAAAGGTCACAACGTCACAACGTCACAAGGTCACAAGTGGGAGGTGTATATCAACGGAGGGAGGACGCCGACTGGCTTGGATGCTGTTGAATGGGCAAAGAAGGCAGCTGCTTTAGGCGCGGGAGAAATTCTTTTAACCAGTATGGATTTTGACGGCACAAAAGATGGCTATGACCTAGAGTTAACCAAGGCAATAGTTGATAGCGTAAACATTCCGGTTATTGCCTCAGGAGGCGCAGGGAAATTAGAGCATTTTTACGAGGTTTTTGATAAGGCAGGCGCCGATGCTGCTTTAGCCGCTTCTATTTTTCACTACGGAGAATATTCGATAAGACAGGTCAAAGATTACTTAAAAGAAAAAGGAGTCTTGGTCCGTTTATGAACCCCGTTAGAAACTATTTTCTAATTGGGGTTAAAAGGAGGTTTCTAACGGGGTGAAAAATAAGATAAAATTTGATACATTCGGCGGCGTCCAAACTCCGCCCTTTAGGGCGGGTAAAGAATACGCCGCTCTCAGTATCGATCCTGAGCAAAACTCGGCTCTTAGACCGAGGTGTCGAAGGATTGATTTAAAAAGTTTGAAATTTGACAAGCAGGGTTTGATTCCGGCTATAATCCAGGATTATAAGAGCGGAGAGGTTTTGATGCTAGCCTATATGAATAAAGAATCCGTTCGCCGGACTTTAAAATCAGGCAAGACCTGTTTCTGGTCGCGTTCCAGGAAAAAATACTGGGTTAAGGGCGAGACCTCCGGAAACTATCAATTCGTAAAAGGGATAGCTTATGACTGCGACATGGATGCGCTATTGATAAAGGTGCGCCAGGTAGGAGTCGCCTGCCATACGGGGAGCAGGTCGTGTTTTTATAGGAAAATTAAATAGCAGTAGGTAGTAGATAGTAGGTAGCAGGTAGGGAGAAAATGTACTATCCGTCGTTAAAAGAATTCCTAAAGTTATCTAAAAGAGGCAATGTGATACCGGTATATAAAGAGATCAACGCTGATCTGGATACCCCGGTGTCGGCTTTCTTAAGAATCAGAAAGGATGACTATGCCTTTTTATTGGAATCCGTGGAAGGCCGGGAGAAGATTGCGCGCTATTCCTTCTTAGGCAGTAACCCTTCTCTCGTCTTTAAAAGCAAAGGGAAGAATATCCATTTAATCTATCCCCACAAGAAGTCAGGCAGGCGCTTTGTTACCAAGAGTACGCCTTTAGATGAGATTAAAAAGATTATGCAAGATTTCAAGAGCGTTGCAATAAAAGGGTTGCCTCGTTTTTACGGAGGGCTGGTGGGTTTTATCGGATACGATACTATCCGCTTCTTTGAGAGGATACCTGATAAAAACCCCGATGACCTGAGGCTCCCTGACATTGTTTTTATTCTCACCGATACTATCCTGATTTTCGACCACGTTAATCATACCATCAAGATTGTGACCAATATTATACTGCCGAAGGAAAAGGGAGTGTTTCCTAAGACAAGAAAGGAAAGGATTTATCGCGCCGCAATAAAAAAGATAGAATCCATTCAGAGGGACTTTAAGAGGCCCGTTATCGAGAGGGAGGAAAAAAATAACAAGAGAGGCCCAAGGCTGGACATATTATCAAATTTTAAAAAGAGCGAATTTCAGAATATAGTCAAGAAGGCAAAGTCTTATATAAGAAGGGGCGATATTATTCAGGTTGTTCTATCGCAGCGCTTTAAAGTAAAGATAGCCAAACCCCCTTTTGATATTTACCGCGCTTTACGCAGCATCAACCCTTCTCCTTACATGTACTTTTTAAAATTAAAAGACCTCACGCTTATCGGGGCCTCTCCCGAGATGCTGGTGCGCTCTGAAGAAGGCCTCGTCCAGACGCGGCCGATTGCAGGCACCAGGCCCCGTGCGAATACAGAGGAAGGGGATGAGAGGTTAAAAGAGGAGCTTCTCGACGATAAAAAAGAAAAAGCAGAGCACCTTATGCTGGTAGACTTAGGACGGAACGACCTGGGCAGGGTTTGTCAGACCGCCAGCGTCCGGATGAATGAATTTATGAGTGTAGAAAAATATTCGCACCTGATGCACCTGGTAAGCGAAGTAAGGGGCAGGTTAGACAGCAAGAAATACGATATCTATGATTTGCTGAGAGCCACTTTCCCCGCAGGCACTGTGAGCGGCAGCCCTAAGATCCGCGCTATGGAGATCATCGATGAATTGGAAAACTTAAGGCGCGGTCCGTATGCGGGGTGCGTGGGGTATTTCAGTTTTTCGCACAATATGGATACCTGCATCACGATCAGGACAATAATCGTTAAGGGAGATGCCGCTTATATACAGGCAGGCGCGGGCATTGTTGCGGATTCCGTTCCGGAAAAGGAGTATCTGGAATCGGTTAACAAGGCCAGGGCTTTAATTGAAGCGATTACTAACTAGAAAGGAGATCGTTTATGGCAGTGCATGTGCGTTTAAGGAGGATAGGCAAGAACCCCAAGGCAAGGCCGTACTTTAGAGTTACGGTTTTTGATGAACGCCGGGGCAGGGATAGCAGTTTCATCGAGGAATTGGGCTTCTATGACCCTGTAAGGGGCGAGGTAAAGATGAATAAAGAGCGTATTAACTTCTGGGTAAAAAACGGTGCGCAGCTTTCGACAACAGTCAAGAGTCTGTTCAAGAAAATAGAAAAGGAGGAAAAAAATGCCGCAAGGACAACAGGCAGCTAATCCTATAATAAATTTCTTTCCCTTAATTTTGATATTTGTTATTTTTTATTTTATGCTTATCCGTCCACAACAGTCAAAGGAAAAAGAGCATCAGAAGATGCTCGCCAACCTGAATAAGAACGACGAGGTGGTAACCTCAAGCGGCATCCACGGCACGATAGTAAACATAAAAGATAAGACGATTGTCTTAAGGATAGACGATAATGTGAAGATAGAGATAGAGAAGAATTGCGTTTCCTACAAGAAGGCGCAGGCGGTCAATACTAAGGAGAGCTAAGTTATGGAGAGGAGGATTATTTATAAGTCAATTTTCATTTTAGCAGTCCTGGGCTTATGCGCATATTTTACCTTTCCTTTAAATAAGAGGATAAATTTAGGCCTGGATTTAAAAGGCGGTATGCACCTCTTGCTCAAAGTGGATACCAGCAATCTCTCCGGCCAGGCAAAAGCCGATGCCGCTGACCGCGCCGTTGAGGTAATCAGGAACAGGATTGACCAGTTCGGCGTCAGAGAGACTTCTATTCAGAGGCAGGGCGAAGACGAAATAGTGGTGCAATTGCCGGGCGTTACGGATAGAGACCGGGCCATAGACATAATTGGCAAGACCGCTTTACTTGAATTTAAGCTCGTTTCAAATGATACGGATAAGTTAAGAGAAGCAATAGCAGGCACCGTGGCCGAGGGTTATGAATTAAAGTATTCGCAGGAAGACAAAGAACCCCTGCTTTTAGAAAAACAGGCAGTTTTAACCGGGGATACCCTCACCAATGCCGGTGTGCATTTCAGCCAGAGCCAATTTAACGAACCCACCGTAGGCTTGCAATTTAACGCCGAAGGCGCCAAGAAGTTTGCTGAGATTACTGCCGCCAATATCGGCCGCAGATTAGCCATTGTTTTAGACGGCAAGGTCCAGTCTGCGCCCAATATAAAAGAAGCCATACCAAGCGGCGAGGCGGTAATAAGCGGGCGTTTTGACGTGGAACAGGCGCAGGACCTGGCACTGGTGTTAAGGGTGGGCGCTTTACCTGCGCCAATGCGCATAGAGGAAGAGAGGACCGTCGGCCCGTTACTGGGGCAGGATTCCATAAATAAGGGCGTTAAGGCAAGCATCATTGGCAGCATACTGGTTTTTGCTTTTATGGCCGGTTATTATCTTCTGGCAGGCATTATCGCCGATATAGCGTTGATACTTAACCTGCTAATGATTATGGGCGGGTTAGGGCTCCTGCCTGTCCTTTTTCCGGGCGTATCCGCAACCCTGACATTACCCGGCATCGCCGGTATCGTTTTATCTTTAGGCATGGCAGTGGATGCAAATGTGCTTATCAATGAACGTATCAGGGAAGAATTAAACGCCGGAAGGAATATGCGCGCCGCGATAACCAATGGTTACAGCAAGGCTTTCAGCGCCATTTTTGATTCCAACCTTACCACTTTAATTGCCGCCTTTTTACTCTTTCAGTTCGGCACAGGCCCCATCAGGGGCTTTGCGGTAACCCTGACTATAGGTCTTATCGCCAGCATGTTTACCGCCATAGTGGTAACGCGCACGATATTTGAGGTTCTCCTAAGTTCAGGCGTATTAAAAAAATCCCTGCCTATGCTTCGCCTCATCAGAGAAACAAAATTAGATTTCATCGGCAAGAGAAAAATATTCTATACCGTCTCATTAATTGTAATAGTTATCGGACTTGCTTTTTACTTTAAAAAAGGTAAACAGGCCTATGGCATTGATTTTGCCGGGGGCCAGCTGCAGGAATACAGTTTTAAGACAGTCCCTGCGATAGAAGAAGTGCGCCAGGCCTTAAAAGAAATAAATCTGTCCGACGCCTCAATCCAGCAATTTAAAGATAATCCAAAAGCAGTGCTTATCAGGACGACTGAGGATAAAAGTAAGGTTCTGACGGAAAAATTAAAAGAGAAATTTCCCGCACAGGACATCCAGATATTGAGGATTGAGCGCGTGGGCCCGGTGGCAGGGAAACACCTAAAGACCAAGGCGGCCTATGCCCTTATCTGGTCGCTTATCGGTATTTTAATCTACGTAGCTTTCAGGTTTAAACACGTTAATTTCGCCGTCGCGGGCGTATTAGCGCTTATTCACGATGTCCTGGTGGCATTAGGTTTTTTGGTCGTGACCGGTAGGCCTATTGACCTCTTAAGCGTTACCGCCTTTCTGACGATCGCCGGTTATTCCATTAACGACACCATTGTTATTTATGACAGGGTTAGAGAAAATGCCAGGCTCTTTAGAAAGCTGACCCTTCCCGAATTGATAAACTTAAGCGTAAACCAGACTTTAGGCAGGACAATCCTTACCTCCGGGGTTACCTTGCTTGTGGTGCTCGCCATTTTATTTTACGGAGGAGAGGTCTTGAGTAATTTCGCCTTTGCTTTATTGGTAGGTTTTATCTCGGGTGTTTATTCCACTGTCTATATTGCCTCGCCTTTAGTCCTCGCCTGGAGCCGCAAAAGGTGAAAAAACGGGGTCAGAATTATTTTTCCTATAAGTTAACGCGAGGAAAAATAATTCTGACCCCATTCTTTCAGCATGTTTAAATCTCTGAAATTATATGCGCCTGGGAGCATTGATTTAGAACAGACCCTCTCTACCCTTCTTGATTATGGTTACAAGAGACAGGATAGCTGCTCAGGCGAAGGGGATTTTTCCCGCCGCGGCGGGATCGTTGATATATTTCCTTTCTCGTTTGAACTGCCGATACGCATTGAACTGGATAACGATAAAGTTGTTTCTATCAGGGCATTTAATCCTTCCTCCGGAGAAGCGCTCTGGGAACACAAGATAGTTATCATCCTCCCCATAAAAAAATCAGGAGTTTCTAAGACTAGGACATTCAGCGAAGAGTTCCCTTTATCGAACTTTATAGATTTAAATATCGGCGATTATGTCGTCCATAATCAATACGGCATAGGAAGGTTTTTGGGTTTAAATAAAATAAAGATAAAGGATAAATACAAAGACCACCTGGTCATTGAGTATGACCGCCAGGAGAAACTCTATGTGCCGGTTGAGGCAATGCATCTGGTGCAGAAATACATCGCCTTTCATGTCAGAAGGCCCAGGCTTTACAGGTTGGGGGGCAAAGAATGGTTAATGACCAAGGAGAGGGCGAGGAAGGGGATACAGAAGGTGGCCTGGGAGCTTTTATCCTTACAGGCAATGCGGCTGGGCGCGCAGGGTTTTGCATATTCTAAGGATACGGACTGGCAGGGGCAATTCGAAACTACCTTTCCGTATCGGGAAACGCCCGGCCAGGTAAAAGCTGCGCTGGAGGTAAAAAAAGATATGGAGTCGCCGAAGCCCATGGACAGGCTTCTCTGCGGTGACGTCGGTTACGGCAAGACTGAAGTGGCGATGCGCGCTGCATTTAAGGCAATGATGGACAATAAGCAGGTTGCCTATCTTGTGCCCACTACGATTCTGGCAGAACAGCATTATCAGAATTTCAGCCTGCGCCTGAAAGATTTCCCTGTGAATATAGAGCTGCTCTGCCGTTTTAAAACCGGCCTCGAGCAGAAGAAGATTATCGCAGGTATTGCAAGAGGCAGCGTAGATATAGTAATCGGAACCCACAGGCTATTATCCGCAGACGTGTCGTTTAAAGACCTGGGCCTGGTGATTATCGACGAGGAACAGCGTTTCGGGGTAGAGGCAAAGGAGAAGCTAAAAAAAATAAAGCTGGCCACGGATGTGCTCACCCTGACGGCAACGCCGATACCGAGGACTCTTTATATGAGTTTAATGGGCGCTAAGGATTTGTCGGTGATTAATACGCCTCCGCAAAATAGGTTGCCTATAAAAACTATTGTGGTAGAATATGATGAAGATTTAATCCGTCAGGCAATCTTAAAAGAGATAAACAGAAAAGGACAAGTCTATTTTTTACACAACCGCATCGAGGATATTGAAAAGGTCAGAGGCAGGCTCAGCAAGCTCCTGACTGCCGATACCAGGTTAGCGGTCGCGCACGGACAGATGCACCCTAAGGGCCTGGAAGAGGTAATGTCCCGTTTTTTAAAGGGAGAGATAGACGTTCTGGTCTGCACTATGATTATCGAATCCGGTATCGATATCCCCAATGTCAACACCATTATCGTAGACCAGGCCCATACCTTTGGCTTGCCGGACATGCATCAGTTACGCGGCCGGGTAGGCAGGTTTGACCGGACTGCCTATGCCTACTTTATGATACCCACCAACGAAGTGCTTGATAGCCAGGCAAAGAAAAGGCTGGATGCGATTCAGGAGCATGCGCACCTGGGGGCAGGTTTTAATATCGCCATGGAAGACTTGGAAATCAGGGGCGCAGGCAACCTTCTGGGCGTGGAGCAGCACGGGTTTATCCAGGCGGTGGGATTCGACCTCTATTGCCGCTTGTTAAGGGAAACGGTGACTAATTTTGAAAAGGTGATGATAAATGAAAAAATCCAGGTTCCGCCCGACAAAAAATCACTCCGGGAAAATTAAATCCGGGATTCCACTGTCAAATTACAGAATAGCAGTTTTGCCGTTTGCTATTTGTGCCCTGACATTGTTATGTTATTGGAATTCTCTTGTATACGCCCAGGACCAAATCATCGCTGTTGTGAATAACGAAGTAATTACGCAAAAAGATTTAAATGATTTCAAGCATTTTATGCGCATGCAGCTGGCGAGAGAATACGAGGGGAGTGAATTAGAAAAGCAGGTTAAGGCGAGGGAAACTGATTTGTTGGATAAATTAATCGAAGACCGCCTTATTCTGCAGGAGGCGAAGAAGGGCGACATAAAGATAGACGATGACAAGGCCAAGGCGAGGTTAAATGAAATCAGAAAGCATTATGCCTCAGACGAGGATTTTAAAAACGACCTGGAGAAACAGGGCCTGGTCCTGGCGGATATAGAGTCAAAAATCAGGGAACAGCTGCTTATGTATACCGTGGTTGAGCACAAGGTCAGGGATAAGGTTATAATCAGGCCCGAGGAGATTACGCGTTTCTACAATGACAACTTAAAAGAATTTGTGGCCCCGGAAGAACGCGAGCTGGAGGCCGTAGCGCTGGGGAATGCGGATTTAGCCAGGACATTCGCCTATAATTTGAAAAGCGGCCAGAAATTAACTGACTTAGCCGCAAGGTATCCTGTAACAGTCGATACGCTCAGGGCTACGCAGGGGGGGGAATTAAGAAAAGATATAGAGGATGCGGTGTTTAAGCTGGGCATCGGCGAGATAACGGAACCGATTAAAGTCAACGATAAATACTATATCTTTAAATTGAACGATATAATCCCGCCCAGGCAGCTTACCCTATCTGAGTCCCAGGAGAAAATCCATGCTTTTCTTTTCCAGGAGAAGATGGAAGAAGAACTGGCAAAATGGTTAAAGGAATTAAAAAAACAATCCTATGTTAAGGTCACGCAGAATTAAAGTCGGCATTACCATAGGAGACCCTTCGGGCATAGGGCCGGCGATAACGTCAAAGGCGCTCGCCAAGGTCAAGGGCTTAGCGGATTTTACGGTTATCGGGGACGCCTGGGTTTTTAACAAGGCTCAAAAGACAGAGACCAAGAGTCAGAATTACGGGTTTATTGACTTGGCTAACGTAGGGCATAAACACTTTAAGTTCGGCAAAATCAGGGCGGAGTACGGCAGGGCATCCATAGAATACCTGGATAAAGCAATGGAGCTAGTAAAAAATAAAGAAGTGGACTGCCTGGTAACCTGCCCCATTTCCAAAGAGGCAATAAATTTAGCGGGCTTTTATTATAGCGGTCATACGGAATATTTAGCCAGGCATTCTTGTGATGCTAAAGACGTTGTGATGATGCTTTTAAATAAATGGTTAAAATTCAGCCTGGTCACAAGGCACCTTCCCCTGAAAAAGGTTTCTTCAAGATTAAACCGGGATAATTTATATAAGAACATTATTTTAACCCACCGTTCCTTAACCAAGCTCTTTTTAATTAAAAGAGCGCGAATAGTGGTCTGCGGCCTGAATCCGCACGCCTCGGATAACGGCACTATAGGGGAAGAGGAAAACAGGATTATTAAACCAGTAATTAAGAAATTAAAAAGAAGGGCGATGAATATCGAGGGTCCCCTACCGGCAGATATTGCTATCGCAAAGGCCTACAGGAAAGAATACGATTGCGTGATTGCGATGTATCACGACCAGGCGCTGATACCCCTGAAACTATCCGGTTTCGATAAAGGCGTAAATATTACCCTGGGCCTTCCTTTTGTAAGGACATCTCCTTTGCACGGAACCGCATTCGACATCGCCGGTAATGAGCGCCTTCCCAACCCTAATCCGCTGATTGAGGCGATAGAGCTCGCCGTAAAATGTACGACAAACCTAAAAAGAGTTTAGGCCAGAATTTCCTCGTTGATAAAAATATCCAGAGGAAAATAATCCAGGCCTGTGCCTTTAAGGCTTCCGATGCCGTTTTGGAAATAGGTGCCGGCAGGGGAGAACTCACGGGGCTGATTGCCGAAAAGGTGGCTAAAATTTATGCGCTGGAGATAGATACCCGGTTATGCGAGATCCTTAAGGCAAATCTTGAGGGTAGCTCAAACGTCGAGATGATCAACCATGATGTATTGAAGTTTAATTTAAAAAGGTATTTTAGCGAGGCAGTGGCCAGGATAAAGGTAGTCGGGAATATCCCTTATTACATTACCACGCCTATCATCTCGCATCTTTTTAAGTTCAGAGAGAAGATAGACACTGTCTTCATTACCGTACAGCAGGAATTTGCCAGGAGGATGGCCGCCCAGCCGGGTTCAAAGGATTACGGTTCTTTCAGTTGTTTTTCCCAATACTATAGTGAGCCCAAAATCCTTTTTCCGATTAAAAAGACCTCTTTTTTCCCTTCGCCGAAAGTAGATTCCTGTTTTTTGCGCATGGATATAAAGCGCAGGCTCCCTCTCGGAAGGAAACAGGAAGACCTGCTTTTCAGGTTCATAAGAGCCGCCTTCAACAAAAGAAGGAAGACCTTGAGAAACAGCCTTAAAGGGGTCGCCTCCCTTCAAAAACTAGGGCAATTTTTTGACAGATACTCCCTTGATAAGAATATACGGCCGGAAGACCTTTCCCTGCAACATTTTATAAATCTAACCACCCTTCAAGATTCTTAAAAAAAAGATTGACAAAATGCTTTTTTTAATTTATACTTATATGTTTACAGTAATCCCTACATAAGCTTTTCTAAGCTTCACCTATATAGTTTATAAATAAGAGAAAGAAAAGAATTTTTTCTAAAATTCTTATGGGAAGAGTTTTTTTTACAATTTTGGGGGCGGTAAATAAGACCGCTGCCTTAAGAACTCATTAGTCCGGCAGGGCGTATCCAAAAATGCTGGAGTAGCTCAGTCGGCAGAGCACGTCCTTGGTAAGGACGGGGTCGCGGGTTCGATTCCCGTCTCCAGCTTTTAACAAGGAAGCGAACCCAAAGGGAGAGTTAAAACCCCCCTTTAATAAATTACTAAACCATGCGAGAAACTATTACCTTAGAGTGTACGGTTTGCAAAAATAGAAATTACACGACGACGAAAAATAAAAAAACGCACCAGGATAGGTTGGAAATCAGTAAATTCTGTAAATCCTGTCAGAAACATACCCCGCATAAAGAAATAAAATAAGTGAGGCCACCCCGCACTTTTTTGCGGGGCTAAGAAATATTAGGGGCGTCGGTTAACTGGCAAACCACTGGTCTCCAAAACCAGGACTGGGGGTTCAAGTCCCTCCGCCCCTGTAAAAAAGTGCGGAAGGAGTCCTGCCGCTTATATATAGCCCTGGGAAGGGATTTTGTAGTGAGCATATTTAAAAAGACAGTAAATTTTTTAACAGAGGTAAAAGCAGAATTAGGAAAGGTGTCATGGTCAACGCGTCAGGAATTAATAGGCTCGACTATAGTGGTCATTGTCATTACCGCCATTATGAGCTTATTTATAGGGATGATAGATATCTGTCTTTCAAAGTTGCTCAGTATACTATTTAAATGAATATGAATTGGTACGTTGTCCATACGCAGACAGGCTCAGAGGAAAAGGTAAAGACATCCCTGGAAAACAGGATTGCTGCAGAAGGGTTACAGAACATCATCAGCAAGGTAATCATACCCACGGAACAGGTTTCCGAGATTCGTTCCGGTAAAAAGAAGATATCGCAGAGGAAATTCTTCCCGGGATATCTTTTGCTAGAGATGGAGTTAAGCGAGAAGACCTACCTCTTTGTTAAAACTTCTCCCGGCGTAACCGGTTTTATCGGCCTCGGTAAAAAACCCATGCCCCTGTCTCAGGAGGAGGTCGACAACATCTTAAAAAGGACAAAGGACACAGAAGTAAAACCCAGCCCCAAGACTGTCTTTGAAAAGGGAGAACAGGTCAGGGTAAACGAAGGTCCTTTCCTGAATTTTAACGGCACTATTGATGAGATTCATCCTGAAAAAGGCAAGGTTAAGGTTAGCGTCTCCATTTTTGGCAGGTCCACGCCCGTGGAGTTAGAATACTGGCAGGTTGAAAAGATATAATTATGGCTAAGAAGGCGATAAAGGCACAGATTAAATTGCATGTTCCGGCAGGCCAGGCAAACCCCGCTCCTCCGGTGGGTCCTGCCTTAGGCCAGCACGGAGTCAATATCATGCAGTTCTGCAAGCAATTTAATGACCAGACTAAGGGCAGAGAGGGTTTGATTTTGCCTGCGGTTATCACTGTCTATGAGGACAGGTCATTCACCTTCATCATTAAAAGCCCGCCTTCATCAATATTGCTTAAGCGCGCAGCCAACCTAGCCAAGGCATCAGGAACGGCCGGTAAAGAGACAATCGGTACGGTAACCAGAAGACAGGTCGAGGATATTGCCAAGCAGAAGATGCAGGACCTCAATACCTCGGATATGGCCAAGGCAGTCAAAGTCATAGAGGGCACAGCCAGAAGTATGGGTATTGCTATTGAAGGTTAATATAAGAGAGGAAGAACGGGGTGAAGATAAGAAGCAAAAGATACAAAGAATCCGAAAAGCAGATTGACAGGGACAAGGCATACCAGCTTAAAGATGCTATTGCCGTTATTAAGAAGATGTCCCCCGCTAAGTTTGATCCTTCTTTAGATTTACATTTTCACTTAAGCGTCGATACTAAAAAATCCGACCAGATGGTGCGCGGGACGGTCGTTCTTCCCCACGGCACCGGCAAGAAGGTAAGGGTCGCAGTCTTCTGCAGGGGTGAACATGAAAAAATGGCCAGAGATGCACAGGCAGATTATATAGGCGCAAATGATTTAATAGAGAAGGTGGCAGCGGGTTTTTTAGATTTTGACTGTGCTATCGCTACCCCTGAGATGATGAAGGACTTAAGCAGGTTGGGCAAGGTTTTAGGCCCGCGCGGGCTTATGCCCAGCCCCAAGGCCGGCACGGTAACAAACGATATCGCAAAGGCAATCCAGGACGTAAAAAAAGGAAAGGTAGAGTTTCGCGTGGATAAACAGGGCGGGATACATCTGGCAGTGGGCAAGGTTTCTTTCACTGATGAGCAACTGTATGACAATGCATCCCGGGTTATCGAAGCTTTAAACGAGGCAAAGCCGGCATCGGTAAAAGGGAGATTTATCAAGAACCTCTCGCTTTCCTCTTCGATGAATCCGGGACTGAATATCGCCGTATAAAAAATGAAAAAATTGGGCCTATTATTTAAAGAGACATCGGGAAGCCGCATCAGGAGCAGCCTTAAAGAATCGAATGCCGTTTTTATTATAAAATATTCCGGGCTATCCAGCCCGGATTTAAGTTCTCTGAGAAAGGCGCTGAAAGGCTCTGCTGCCAACCTTTTTGTGGTAAAGAACAGCGTTGCCCGGCGTGCCTTTAAGGATTCTGGCCTGGAACCGCTGGTTGAGTCAATAGAGGGCCCTTGTGGATTAGTCTTTGCTAAAGAAGAACCGGTGGGAGCTTCCAGGGCTTTGTGCAATTTTTTAAAGGAGCACGAGCAGTTAAAGCTGGAGGGGGGGGCCTTAAAGGATAAGTTCTTGGAGAAGAAAGATATCGAATATATGGCCCGTCTTCCTTTCAAGGAAGTCCTAAGGGCACAGGTGGTCATGGCACTGAACTCGCCGATATCCGGCCTGGTAATTACCTTAAACCAGATATTAGCGAAGTTTGTTTATTGTTTAGAACAAATAAAACAGAAGAAAACAAATTAAACGGAGGAAAAAAAATGGCAGCTGAAAAACTAGACGAATTGATTAAATCCATAGAGGGGATGACTGTTTTGGAACTTTCAGATTTGGTTAAGGCCTTAGAGGAGAAGTTCGACGTAAAGGCCAACATGCCCTTGATGGCAGCACCTGCACAGGCCGCAGCAGGCGGCGCACAGGCCGCACAAGAAGAAAAGACTTCCTTTACCGTGGTACTGGTTAGTACCGGAGCTAATAAAATCTCTGTTATAAAAGAAGTCAGGGCAATGACGAGCCTCGGTTTAAAAGAAGCCAAGGACCTCGTAGATGCTGCGCCTAAGCCTGTCAAGGACGGGGTAACAAAAGAGGAAGCTGAGGAGATGAAGAAAAAGTTAGAGGCAGCCGGCGCTACCGTGGAATTGAAGTAAACACGAATTAAGAGGAGCGAAGCGACGAATGATTAAACGTAAAAATTTCGGGAAAATCAAGGAAATTTATGAGTTGCCCAATCTTTTAGACGTGCAACTTGAGGCTTATCTTGAATTTCTGCAGATGGATACCGCCGCGCAGGAAAGAAAGCATCAGGGGTTACAGGAAGTTTTTGCAGATATCTTCCCCATTGAAAACGCAAACCGTTCTGTGAAGCTTGAGTTTATCAGCTATAGCCTGGGGAAGCCGAAATACAATATTGCCGAATCTAAGACCCGCTCGCTTACGTATGCCGCGCCGCTAAAGGTAAAGTTTAGATTAACTACTCCCCGCGAGACCAAAGAACAGGATGCCTATTTCGGCGATATACCCTTGATGACCGAAACAGGCACTTTTGTTATTAACGGCGACGAACGCGTGGTGGTGAGCCAGCTCCAGCGTTCACCCGGCGTCTCTTTTGAAGAAGAAGAGCACCCCACCGGTAAATCGATATTTCACGGAAGAATCATTCCCTATCGCGGCGCCTGGCTTGAATTTAAATATGAATTGACAGAGACTATAATTGCCTATGTGGATAGACGCAGAAATTTTCCCGCCACGCAAATCTTAAGGATACTCGGATTCTCCGAAGACTCCCAGATAATCGCTGCTTTCGGAAAAGAGTATCCAGAGATCACCAATACCCTGAAGAAAGATTACACAAAAAATAAAGAAGAGGCATACCTGGATTTTTACCGCAAGATGAGGCCGACCGAGCCTATTACCAAAGAAGCGGCAGATGCCTTATTTTATAGATTATTCTTTGACCCCGCAAGATATGATTTGGAAAGGGCGGGTAGATTCATCTTGAATAGAAAATTAGGCATGGATGTTTCCCTGGATAAAAGGATCCTCGATTCCGCCACCGTACTTAAGGTGATAGAATACCTGATTAAACTAAAGGCAGGCGAAGGCAAGATCGATGACATAGACCATCTGGGAAACCGGCGCGTAAAAACGGTGGGCGAGTTAGTCCAGAATCAGGTGAGAATCGGCCTTTCCCGCGTTGAGCGTTCTATAAGGGAACGCTTAAGTATCTTAGGCGAATTTGATAACCACAATGTCCACTATCTGATAAATTCAAAATTATTATCCAACCAGGTGCGCGATTTCTTTGCCCGTAGCCAGCTATCTCAGTTCATGGACCAGGTGAATCCGCTGGCTGAGATGACCCATAAGAGGAGATTGAGCGCCTTAGGGCCAGGCGGCTTGTCCCGTGAGCGCGCAGGATTTGAGGTCAGGGACATACATCCTTCCCATTACGGCAGGGTCTGCCCCATTGAAACACCCGAAGGCCCGAATATCGGCCTTATTGCTTCTTTAAGTTCTTATGCCAGGATTAATTCTCTGGGTCTTCTGGAAACACCTTACAGGAAAGTAGAAGACGGCCGCGCCACCAGAAAAATCGAATATCTCACCGCTGACCTGGAAGAGGATAAGATTATTGCCCAGGCAGATGCGCAATTAGACTCTGACGGACATTTTCTCGGGCGCGAGGTTTCCTGCCGTTATAAGGGCGATTTCCCCCATGTTCCCGCCAAACAAGTTGAATATATGGATGTCTCCCCTAAGCAGCTGGTTTCCGTAGCAGCTTCCATGATTCCTTTCCTGGAGCATAATGATGCTAACCGCGCGCTTATGGGTTCAAACATGCAGAGACAGGCAGTGCCTTTGATGATCACTGAACCGCCCATTGTAGGAACGCAGATGGAAGAGAAGGTCGCGCGTGATTCCGGAACGGTCGTAGTAGCGGAAGATTCCGGAAAAGTAACCAGCGTGGATTCGTCATCAATTACCATCGGTAAAAAGATCTACCATCTCAAGAAGTTCCAGCGCACAAACGCCAATACTTGTTTAAATCAAAGGTCTTTAGTTAAATCGGGCGAGCGTGTAGAAAAAGGACAGGTTATTGCCGACGGGATCAGCACCAAAGGAGGAGAGCTTGCCCTGGGGAAGAATGTGCTCTGTGCCTTTATGCCCTGGCGGGGGTATAATTTTGAAGACGCAATACTTATCAACGAAAAGTTAGTGAAAGAAGATACCTTTACCTCTATACATATAGAAGAGTTTGATATTGAGGCGACCGAGACGCGCCTGGGAAACGAGGAGATAACCCGGGATATACCCAATGTGAGCGAAGAGGCGCTTCGTAATCTGGATGAGACAGGTATAATCCATATCGGAGCTGAGGTGGGGCCGGGAGATATACTGGTAGGTAAAATTACTCCCAAGACAGATACCGAGCCTTCTCCCGAAGAAAGGCTTCTGCGCGCAATATTCGGCGAAAAATCAAGAGAGGTTCGCGACACCTCCCTGATTGTCTCTCCGGGAGTAGAAGGCGTGGTTATAGATGTGCATGTATTCCAGCGTAAGGAGCGCGGGAGAAAATCCAAGGAAGAAAAAACCAAAGAATTGGCTAAAATTAGGGAACTCAAGGCATACTATAAACAGGAGATAGAGTTTGTGCGCGCGGAGAAAATAGCGCGTTTAAGCCAGCTCCTGGGAGTAGATAAGAAGAAGGTAGAAGGTCTTGATTTTAGCGATAATGAAGAAGCAAAGATACTGGCTGTTTCTTTTGACGAGCAGATTCAGGAATTATTAGCTGAAGAGGAGCAGGAAATCGAGAAGGTAAGGCGGGGGGATGAGCTGCCGGCCGGGGTATTGAAAAGGGTAGTCGTCTATATCGCTAAGAAACGCAGGCTTTCAGAAGGGGATAAATTAGCAGGCAGGCACGGTAACAAGGGCGTGGTAGCCAGGATAGTGCCCGAGGAAGACATGCCTTATTTACCGGACGGCACGCCCGTAGAGATAGTATTGAATCCTTTAGGCGTACCTTCGCGTATGAATGTAGGCCAGATTTTAGAGGCCCATCTTAGCTGGGCAGCCAAGACCCTGGGCCTATATGTCGGCTGTCCTGTTTTTGACGGCGCTACGGAAGAAGAGATTAAAGAGATGCTTAAAAAGGCGGGGTTACCTGAAGACGGCAAAATCACCCTTTACGACGGTTATAGCGGCGAACCTTTTGATCAGAATATAACCGTAGGTTACCTTTATATTATCAAGTTAATCCACCTGGTGGACGAAAAAATCCATGCCCGTTCCATCGGCCCTTATTCTCTGGTCACGCAGCAGCCCTTGGGCGGGAAGGCGCAATTCGGCGGCCAGAGATTAGGCGAGATGGAGGTCTGGGCTTTGGAGGCGTATGGCGCAGCCTTCAGTTTGCAGGAGATGCTTACGGTAAAGAGCGACGATGTTTCAGGCAGGACCCGCATCTACGAAGCGATTGTTAAAGGAGAGCAGAGGCTTTCGCACGGGACCCCTGAATCGTTTAACGTTTTAATAAAAGAATTACAGGGGTTAGGGTTAGATATCCGCACTGAAAAGGAGAAATAGTGGAAGAGGTTAATACTTTTGACAGTATTTCCATAAAGATTGCTTCGCCTCAGGTGATAAAATCCTGGTCCAGGGGAGAGGTGAGGAAGGCAGAGACCATTAATTACCGCACGCTTAAACCTGAGAAAGACGGTTTATTCTGCGAGAGGATTTTCGGTCCGGTGCGCGACTGGGAATGCAACTGCGGTAAATACAAAGGCATAAAGTTTAAGGGTATTACCTGCGACCGCTGCGGCGTGACAGTAGAACGCTCTTCGGTAAGGCGGGAGCGCATGGGCCATATTGACTTGGCTACGCCCGTCACGCATATCTGGTTTTTCAAGGCAGTGCCCAGCCGCATGTCGGCTTTGCTGGGTATTTCCTTAAGGGACCTGGAAAAAATAATTTATTACGAAGAATATGTGGTGGTTGACCCCGGTACCACCCTCTTAAAGAAAAATGAGCTCCTCTCCGAAGAGAAATATCAGGAGGCCCTGAATAAATACGGAGCTAATTTTAAGGCAAAGATAGGCGCCGAGGCGGTCAGGGATTTATTAAAAGAATTAGACCTCGATGCGCAGTGCCGTAAATTACGCCGCGAGTTAGAGAAATCAAAAGATGCATTGAATAACCGCAAGGCGCTTAAGTCCTTAAAGATTACCGAAGATTTTAAGAAGTCAGGGAACAGGCCCGAATGGATGGTCCTGGAGATCCTGCCGGTTATCCCTCCGGACCTGAGGCCGCTGGTCCCGTTAGAAGGTGGAAGGTTCGCCACTTCCGACCTTAATGATTTGTACCGCAGGGTTATTAATCGTAACAACCGCCTGAAGAAACTCATACAGCTGAGTGCGCCTGAGATAATCATCCGCAATGAAAAACGCATGCTTCAGGAGGCGGTAGATGCGCTTCTGGATAACGGCAGGCATGGTAAGCCCGTAATCGGCGCAAATAACAGGTCTTTGAAATCGCTCTCTGATATGCTCAAAGGCAAGCAGGGCAGGTTCAGGCAGAATCTTTTAGGTAAGCGCGTGGATTATTCCGGCCGTTCAGTTATCGTGGTGGGCCCTGAACTTCAGCTGCACGAATGCGGTCTGCCTAAGCAGATGGCGCTGGAACTGTTCCAGCCGTTTATTATAAAGAAACTGAGAGAAAAAGGTTTTGTGCATACCATAAAAGGCGCGCGCAGAATGGTAGAGCGCGGTAAGATTGAAGTCTGGGATATCTTAGACGAGGTAATCAAAGACCATCCGGTGCTTTTAAACCGCGCGCCCACTTTGCACCGTTTAGGGATACAAGCATTCCAGCCGGTTTTAATCGAAGGTAAAGCCATAAAGGTCCATCCCCTGGTCTGCACCGCCTTTAATGCCGACTTCGACGGAGACCAGATGGCGGTGCATGTGCCGCTTTCTTTAGAGTCGCAGCTTGAGGCCAAGATACTCATGCTCTCTATTAATAATATATTTTCTCCGGCAGACGGTCGGCCGGTAGTCAGCCCTACCCAGGATATCATCTTAGGCGTCTCCTATCTGAGTAAAGAAAAATCCGGTTTAAGGGGAGAGGGCAAGATATTTGCTAATTGCGATGAGGTCATCGTTGCCTATGAGGATAGAAGCGTAGTAGAGCTGCACACCATTATAAAATTGCGCGTAGATAACCTTTTTGATTTAGAGGATAAGAAATTCATCCCGGGAAAACAGGTTATCACTACCACGGTCGGCAAGGTATTATTCAATAAGACCCTTCCCGAGGGGTTCGGTTTTGTGAATAGAGAATTAAATAAAAACAAGGTGGGCGATATCGTAGTCGAATGTTATGAAAGATTCGGGCATTCGGCAACCATCAAGTTGCTCGACGATATTAAGAGGTTAGGTTTTGAAATGGGGACCCTGGGCGGGATATCTATCGGCATAAATGACCTGCAGGTCCCCGAAGAAAAACAGGCGATTCTAAAAGAAGCCCGGGAAGAAGTGGCAAAGGTTGAGGAGCAGTACCGTAAAGGCATAATTACCGATAGCGAACGTAAGTCCAAGATTATCGATATCTGGACGCACACTACCGATAAGGTTTCAGATATGTTGTTTAAGGGCATGGAGCCGTTTAATCCTATATTTATGATGGCCGACTCCGGAGCAAGAGGTTCGAGGTTGCAGGTAAGACAATTAGCGGGCATGCGCGGCCTTATGGCAAAGCCGTCAGGGGAAATCATCGAGAACCCCATTACCGCAAACTTCCGTGAAGGGCTGAATGTCCTGGAATATTTTATTTCAACCCACGGCGCACGCAAGGGCCTGGCTGATACCGCTCTTAAGACCGCAGACGCAGGGTACTTAACCCGCAGGCTCGTAGATGTCGCCCAGGAGGTTATCGTCAACGAAGAGGATTGCGGAACGCTTAACGGGATTACGGTTTCAGCGATTATCGAGGGCGATGAAGTAGTGGTGAGCCTGAAAGACCGCATTATAGGAAGAGTCACCCTGGACAATATTGTGGATATCATTACCGATGAGGTTATTGTGGAAGCAGGCAATGATGTTACAAAGGAAAAAGCGGATATGATTGAGAAATTAGGCATCGAGAAGATACGCATCCGCAGCGTCCTTACCTGTGAATCCGTAAGGGGAGTCTGCACTAAATGCTACGGCAGGAATCTGGCTACGGGCAGGATAGTGGAGTTGGGCGAGGCAGTGGGAGTGATTGCTGCACAGAGTATCGGCGAGCCCGGGACACAGTTGACCATGAGGACATTCCATATCGGCGGCACCGCTTCCAGGATCGTGGAGCAGTCCTTTATAAGAGCCAAGAACAAGGGGATAATCAAATACCATAATTTAAGGGTTACCGCAAAAAATAAAGAATTTATTGTCCTGAACAGAAACGGTTCAATCAGCATAAACGATAAACAGGGCCGCGAACTCGAACGTTACACAATACCGCAGGGCGCGTTTATTACTGTTGCAGACGCAGGAGAAGTGGCAAAGGCAGCGGTCTTTACCCGCTGGGACCCTTATACCTCCCCTGTCCTCACAGAGGTAGCGGGGGTGGTCAAATACGAAGACCTGCGCGAAAACATTACGGTGCGCGAAGAATTAAACCCGGTTACAAAATTATCCGAACGCGTAGTCGTAGAGCATAAACAGGAATATCAGCCGCAGATAATAATTCTGGATGAAGCCAAAGAAGTGGCGGGAATTTACCCCATACCGATAGGGGCGCATATTCTGGTAAAAGACGGGCAAAAGGTAGCTGCCGGGGACCTCCTGGCTAAAATACCGAGAGTCGTGGTCAAGACCAGGGATATCACCGGCGGCCTTCCCAGGGTAGCGGAGTTGTTTGAGGCAAGGCGGCCAAAAGATCCTGCCGTAATCAGCGAAATCGACGGCTTTATAGAGTTCGGCGAGACAAAGAAAGGCCAGCGCGTTATTGTCGTGAAATCCACTACCGGCATGTCCAAGGAATACGTCATACCGCACGGCAAACACCCCAATGTTTATAAAGGGGATAAGGTAGTCGCCGGGCAGCAATTAACCGACGGGCCGGTCGTATTGCAGGATATCTTAAGGGTCTGCGGCGATAAGGTCCTGCAGGAATACCTGGTTAATGAAGTCCAGGAAGTTTACAGGCTCCAGGGCGTGCATATAAATGATAAACACATCGAATTAATCATCAGGCAGATGTTAAAGAAGATAAGAATCGAAGACCCGGGCGATACGGAATTTCTGGCCACCCAGCAGGTGGATAAATGGAAATTCCAGAAGGAAAATACGCGCGTAATTAAAAAAGGCGGAAAACCGGCACAGGCCACGCCTTTGCTCTTAGGCATCACCAAGGCCTCTTTAACGACAGAGAGTTTTATTTCCGCAGCTAGCTTCCAGGAAACCACCCGCGTCCTTACCGAAGCCGCGACTTCGGGGAAGCGTGATGAGTTATTCGGGCTGAAGGAAAACGTAATTGTAGGGCATCTCATACCTGCGGGGACGGGTTTCCGTAACCACCGCGATATCGAAGTGGTGAAAGTAGCGGAGGTAAAGAAAAATAAGGCAAAGGAATAAGAATATGCCGACCATTGCACAGCTAATCAGATTTGGCAGGAGATCTAAAAAGAAAAAGACAAAATCACCGGCTTTAAAGGCGTGCCCGCAGAGGAGGGGCGTGTGTCTGCAGGTGCGTACCATGACGCCGAAAAAACCCAACTCTGCTTTAAGAAAGATTGCCAGGGTCAGGCTCACCACGGGTATAGAAGTTACTTCCTATATACCGGGCGAAGGCCACAACCTGCAGGAGCACTCCATAGTTTTAGTCAGGGGCGGACGCGTAAAAGACCTGCCCGGTGTCAGGTATCATATCGTAAGAGGGACATTGGATACTGTGGGAGTTAACCAGCGTAGAAAATCCCGCTCTAAATACGGAGCAAAGAGGCCTAAATGAGAAGAAGAAAAGCACAGGAAAAAGTAGTATTGGCGGACCCGAAATTTAATAGCAAGATTGTCTCAAAGTTCGTCAACATGGTAATGCTGGAAGGCAAGAAGTCCCTTGCGGAAAAAATGGTCTACGGGGCACTGGAAATAGTGCAAAAACAGCTTAATGAGCCGGATATCCTGAAGGTCTTTCAGACGGCATTAGATAATGCCAGGCCCAGATTAGAGGTAAAGCCGAGAAGGGTCGGCGGAGCGACTTATCAGGTCCCGATTGAAGTGAGGCAGGAACGCGGCACATCTATTGCTCTTCGCTGGCTCAGGGATTTCGCTAACGCTAAAAAAGGCAAGTCAATGAAGGAGAAGCTCGCGGAAGAGATTATAGCGGCTTATAAAGGCGAAGGCTCAACCATAAAGAAGAGGGACGATACGCACAAGATGGCGGAGGCGAATAAGGCCTTTGCGCATTTCCGTTGGTAAAACGTTAATGAGAAAAATCGCTTTAGATAAAATAAGAAACATAGGTATCATAGCGCATATAGATGCGGGTAAGACCACTACCACTGAACGCATGCTTTTTTATACGGGTAAAACCTATAAGATCGGCGAAGTGGACGAAGGGACCGCTACCATGGACTGGATGATCCAGGAGCAGGAGAGGGGCATTACCATAACCGCGGCCTGCACTACCTGCAAGTGGAGGGACTTTACCATTAATATTATTGATACGCCCGGACACGTAGATTTCACTGTTGAGGTGGAGAGGTCGCTGAAGGTCCTGGATGGCGCAGTGGTGGTCTTTTGCGGGGTAGGCGGCGTGGAACCGCAGTCAGAAACAGTGTGGCGCCAGGCCGACCGTTATGGCGTGCCCAGGGTCGCCTTTGTGAACAAGCTGGACAGGGTCGGAAGCAACTTCTTCGAGACTATCCAGCAGATGCATAAAAAATTAGGGGCAAATGCAGCCGCTGTCCAGTTGCCATATTATCAGAAAGAGGAATTTTTAGGCGCGGTGGATTTGATTGAAAAGAAACTCGTCGTATATAAGGACGAGCTGGGGACTGAATTGGATATCAAAGAAATACCGCCAGAGCTAAAGGAAGAGGTTGATAAGCTCCGCGATACGTTATTTGAAAAAATAGCCGAAGTAGACGAGAATGTCATGGATAGTTTTGTGCACGGGAAAAAGATCAGCGTCTTAGAAATCAGAGAGGCGATACGCAGAGCGACAATTCAGAATAAATTTGTCCCGGTCTTATGCGGGGCGTCTGTTAAAAACAAAGGCATACAGTTGCTTCTGGATGCCACCTGCGATTACCTGCCTTCGCCTCATGACCTGCCTCCTGTTAAGGGGACTAATCCGGAAACCGGGGATTTTGAAGAAATTACCGCATCGGATAAAGCGCCTTTCAGCGCATTATGTTTTAAGGTTACTACCGACCCTTATGTAGGAAGGCTAAATTATATCCGCGTTTATTCCGGCAGTTTAAAGACCGGCTCATACGTATATAATGCCTCCAAAAAGGAAAGAGAACGCATTACAAAATTAGTCAGGATGCACGCCAACCGCCAGGAAATCATCGATGCTATCCACACCGGAGACATTGTTGCGGCGATAGGGTTAAAGGAAACAAAGACGGGCGATACGCTTTGCGAGGAAAATAACCATATTTTAATTGAGGCAATGCGTTTCCCCGAGCCGGTAATACAGCAGGCCATTGAGCCTAAGACTAAGCAGGACCAGGAAAGATTAGGTTTTTCTTTGCATAAATTAGCGGAAGAGGACCCTTCTTTCCGCGTCAGCTACAATCATGAGACGGGGGAGACTATAATTTCGGGTATGGGGCAGCTGCATCTGGAGATAGCCATTGATAGAATCTTGCGGGAATTTAACGTAGAGGCACAGGTAGGCGAACCCCAGGTAGCTTATCGTGAGACAATCACCAAGAAGGTCATCTCTAGCGGAAAGTTTATCCAGCAGACCGGAGGCCACGGTCAATACGGCCATGTGGTTATAGAAATGGAGCCTCAGGAGATGCCGGGGAGCGGCATTACTTTTATCGATAAAATCAAGAGCGGCGCTATCCCGCGCGAATTTATCCCGTCCGTAAAAAATGGCATAATGGGAGCGGTAAGAAGCGGCATTCTGGCGGGTTATCCGGTTACGGATGTTAAGATAACATTGATAGACGGTTCCTATCACGAAGTGGATTCTTCTGAAATGAGCTTCCAGATGGCGGCGGCAATCGCCTTTAACGACGGTCTCAAAAAAGCAAATTCCATTTTACTAGAGCCGGTTATGGATATGGAGATTGACGTCCCCGAGGAATATATGGGGACAGTAATCGGAGACTTGAATTCTCGGCGGGCAAAGATAATTTCGCTTTCTACGCGGGCTAACGTGCGCGCAATCCGTACTTACGTGCCTTTGGCTGAAATATTTAATTATGCTACAGTATCAAGATCCTTGACGCAAGGCCGGGCATCCTATACAATGGAGCCCTCATTTTATGCTGAGGTGCCTTCACATATAGCGGAGAAGATTATCGCGGGTTTTACGACTAGCGGTTCGAGGAAAGCTTTTTAAACCAAAAACAGGAGGTGTTTGAAAATGGCTAAAGAAAAATTTGTAAGGTCAAAACCGCATGTCAACATCGGAACCATAGGCCACATAGACCATGGCAAGACTCTACTGACTTCGAGCATCACGCACGTATTGTCAAAATTGGGGAAGGCCAAAGCCAGGGATTATGCCGACATAGCTAAAGGTGGCGCAGTAAGGGATGAGTCCAAGATATTGACTATATCCGTTGCGCACGTGGAGTACGAGACAGATAACCGTCACTATGCCCATATAGACTGCCCGGGTCACGCTGATTATATCAAAAATATGATTACCGGCGCAGCGCAGATGGACGGGGCAATACTGGTAGTTTCTGCAGCAGACGGCCCCATGCCTCAGACCAGAGAGCACATCCTCCTGGCAAGACAGGTCAACGTTCCGGAGATAGTAGTATTTTTGAACAAGATAGACGTGGTCACGGATAAAGAGCTTATTGACCTTGTCGAAATGGAAGTAAGAGACCTGCTGACAAAATATGGCTTCCCCGGAGATAAAACGCCTATTATTAGAGGCAGTGCGCTGAAGGCATTGCAGGCAGCAGGAGACCCCAACAGCCCGGATTGTAAACCTATTTTGGATTTACTGAAAGCAGTAGACGAGTTTATACCTATCCCCGTGAGAGACCTGGATAAACCTTTACTCATGGCCGTCGAGGATGTCTTTAGTATCGAAGGTAGAGGAACGGTTGCCACAGGAAGGATCGAGCGCGGGAAGGTTAAGCTCAATGAGGAAGTAGAAATAGTAGGTTTAAGGCCCGAGGTCAAAAAGACAGTAGTTACCGGAATAGAGATGTTCAGAAAGATTCTGGAGGAAGGCCAGGCCGGAGATAACGTGGGGTTGCTCTTAAGAGGCGTGGAGAAAAGCGATATAGAACGCGGCATGGTTATAGCTGCGCCAAAGTCTATTACCCCGCACACCAAGTTTAAAACACAGGTTTACATCCTGACTAAAGAAGAGGGCGGAAGGCATACGCCGTTTTTCAAAGGCTACAGACCGCAGTTCTATTTCCGTACCACAGACGTTACCGGAAACGTTTCGCTCCCGCAGGGTGTCGAGATGGTTATGCCCGGTGATAACGTGGGCCTGGAAGTAGAGTTGATTACGCCTATTGCCATAGAGAAAGAATCGCGCTTTGCCATACGGGAAGGCGGGCATACTGTAGGCGCTGGAGTAGTTACAGAAGTTATAGCTTAACGAACTAAACGAAAAATGCAGAAGATAAGAATAAAACTGAAGGCATACGACCATCGCCTTTTAGATCAGGCAGTGGTGGAAATAGTCGAGACCGCCAAACGTACTGGCGCAAAGATATCGGGGCCGGTGCCTCTGCCTACCAAGAGAGAGGTTTACACGGTCCTGCGTTCGCCGGTTATCGATAAAAAGTCTCGCGAGCAATTTGAATTATCCACCCACAAACGCCTGATTGATATATTCGAGCCGACAGCAAAGACGATAGATTCGTTAAGGAAGCTGAATCTGCCTTCAGGCGTGGATGTTGAAATAAAATGATAGGATTACTCGGTAAAAAAATCGGGATGACGCAGGTTTTTTCCGAAGACGGCAGGCTGGTCAGCGTTACTGCTATCGAGGCAGGGCCCTGCCCGATATTGGCGGTAAAAGAGAAAAACATCCAGATAGGATTTGACCTGGCGAGAGAAAACCGCGTCAAGAAACCTTTATTAGGCTGCTTTAAAAAAATCAACGTAGCTCCCCGTAAGTTCATTAGAGAGTTACCGAAGGAAGCGGATAAAGAATACAAGGTAGGAGAAGAGCTCAAAGTAGACTCATTTAAGCCCGGTGATTTTGTAGATGTCGTAGGCACATCCATTGGTAAAGGTTTTCAGGGCGGGATGAAGCGTTGGCATTGGAAGGGCGGGCCAAGGACACACGGCTCAACGTCTCATCGCAGGGTCGGTTCTATAGGTTCTTCTACTACTCCCGGAAGAGTCTTTAAAGGGCATCATATGCCGGGGCATATGGGGAATCAGAGGGTCACTTTACAGAATTTAAAAGTAATAAAGACGGACCTAGAGAATAATATACTCTTGGTAAAAGGTGCTGTGCCGGGGCATAAAAATACTTATTTGATTATTAGAAAGGCAAAGAAAAAAACGGGTCCATAGTCAATAGTCTATAGTCGATAGTAAAACCATAGACCATCGACCATAAACCATCGACCCGAAGCTATAAAGTTTAAATAATGGAAGCGATAACCTTACCTATATATAACACCGAAGGCAAGGAAGTAGGCAGCGTTAAGCTGGATACCTCGGTTTTTGACGGCAGTATTAATACTGCCGTCATATACCAGGCGATTAATGCTTACCGGGCTAATCAGAGGAGCGGTTTGGCCTCCACCAAGACAAGGGGAGAAGTTTCGGGCGGCGGTAAAAAACCCTGGAAGCAGAAAGGCACTGGCCGTGCCAGGGTCGGCTCTATACGTTCACCGTTATGGCGTCACGGTGGCGTAATCTTTGGTCCGCACCCGCGGGATTTCTCTTATAAATTGCCGGCTAAGATAAAGGCCCTGGCGCTGAAGTCCAGCCTTAATGCCAAGGTTAAAGATAACAACCTCGTTGTCCTGGATAACTTAGCGGTCTCCGGCACAAAGACAAAAGAAGCCGCAAAGATATTTTCTAATTTAAAGTTGAACCCTGCGAAAGAGAAGAAGGATTACCGTATACTGCTATTATTAGACAAAATAGATAATAATCTGGGTATCGCCCTGCGTAATATCGGTTTTCTGAATGTGAATGTGGCAGGCAATACTCACGCCTACGAGGTGATGAGCCATCGGAAGTTAGTCATTACCAAAGAAGGCTTGTCCGGCCTTACGAACAGGCTAAAAAAATGACGAATTCTTTTGACATAGTCAAGGCTTTAATACGCACCGAAAAAACGACTTTATACGAACCGGACGGCAAGTACCTGTTTTTGGTTAATAATACTGCCAACAAGATTCAGATAAAACACGCAGTAGAGGAAATTTATAAAGTAAAGGTAAGGGACGTCAATACCTTTGTTTCGCTGGGAAAATTAAAAAGGGTAAGACACCAGTTAGGAAGATCGCCTGACTTTAAAAAGGCGGTAGTAACGTTAAAAGAGGGGCAGAAGATAAGTGAGGCCACAGCTTAGCGAAGCTAAGTTGTCTGGGCGAATTTAACATGGGAATAATAAAATTTAAACCTACGACACCTTCCAGGCGCCATATGAGCGGCCCTGATTTCTCAGAAATCACCAAAGACAGGCCGGAAAAGTCCTTGCTTATGCCGCTTAAGAAAACCGGCGGTAGAAATGCCTACGGCCGTATAACTACCAGACACATCGGCGGCGGCCATAAGCGCATGTTGCGTATCATTGATTTTAAAAGGGATTTATTGGAAATACCTGCAAAGGTCTTGGCTATTGAATACGACCCTAACCGTTCTGCAAGGATTGCCTTGGTAGAGTATCCCGATAAAGTTAAAAGGTATATTTTAGCGCCCCTGGGTTTAAATGTGGGAAACACCGTTATTTCATCTGATCAGAAAGAGACGGAGATAAAGACGGGTAACTGTCTTCCTTTAAAATATATCCCCTCAGGGACCTCGATTCATAATATAGAGATAAGTAAAGGAAAGGGCGGTCAGATTGTCAGGAGCGCAGGCACCAGCTCCCAGATTATGGCAAAGGAAGGTCGATTCGCCCACATCAGGCTTCCTTCCGGAGAGATAAGGTTAGTACATTTAGATTGCCGTGCTACCATTGGTCAGGTTAGTAACATTGAACATGAGGCGATTACTTTAGGTAAGGCCGGCAAAAGCCGCTGGTTGGGAATAAGGCCCTCGGTAAGAGGCGCGGCTATGAATCCGGTAGACCATCCCCATGGCGGCGGTGAAGGAAAATCCGGGCAGGGCAATCCGCATCCGGTAACTCCCTGGGGCAAACCCACAAAGGGTTATAAAACAAGAAAAAAACAAAAGTATTCAGATAAATTTATCATTAAACGAAGGAATTAATATGCCGCGTTCACTGAAAAAAGGTCCGTTTGTAGACGTAAAGTTGTTAAAAAAAGTAGCGGGGTTGCGTAATGCGGGGACGCGCCAGGCGATTAAAACTTGGTCCAGGCGTTCAACCATAATACCCGACTTTGTGGGCTTGACCTTTGCCGTCCATGACGGCAAGAGACACGTCCCGGTCTTTATTACCGAGAATATGGTCGGGCATAAGCTGGGAGAGTTTGCTCCCACCCGCATATTTAGGAAACACGGCGGCGTAAAAGCCAAAAAAGCACCAGAAAAGACGTAAGTGAGGCCACAACTTAGCAAGCGAAAGCGAGGCTAAGTTGTCTGGCCGAACTTACCCCACACCCAGATGGGGTAAGGGAAAATTTGTAAACTCTGGGTGTGGGATTATGAGTTCATTTAAATGATCGCAAAAGCAGAAGTAAAATTTTTAAGAATTTCTCCGACAAAGGTAAGGCAGGTAATAGATTTAATCCGCCATAAAGATGCCCGGGAAGCCCAGAATATACTCCTTAACTTAAATAAGAGGCCGAAGGAGTATTTAATAAAAATATTGAAATCCGCAATTGCCAATGCCAAACACAAAGGTTTTAATATAGAACAACTCTACGTTTCCAAGGCGATCTGCAATGTCGGGCCGTCGTGGAAGAGATTTAAAGCAGCGGCGTTCGGCAGGGCTCAACCTATACTGAAAAGGACATCGCATATAAAAATAGAGCTGGATTTAAAATCAGGAGAATAAATATATGGGGCAGAAAGTCCATCCGCTGATAATGAGAATCGGTATTATAAGGACGTGGCACAGCCGCTGGTTTGCCAAGCCCAAAGATTACCCTAAATTTATACTCCAGGATTATAATGTCAGGAAATTTATTAAAAAGAAATTTAAGCAGGCGGCTATTTCTAAGATTGTCATTGATAGGCTGGCTGACAGGTTGAAGGTCAGGATATTTTCCGCCAGGCCAGGCATCGTCATCGGCCGGCACGGTGCTGATATTGAGCGCCTTCGGGAAGATGTGAGCGGTATGGTTCAAAATGAGGTATCCATCGATATAGAAGAGGTGAAGAATCCGGCGGTGGATGCACAGCTTGTGGCAGAGAATATAGCATTGCAATTAGAAAAAAGGATTGCCTTCCGTCGGGCTGTAAAGCGCGCCATGGAACAATCTATGAATGCCGGCGCCAGAGGAATAAGGGTATGTTGTGCAGGCCGGTTGAACGGCGCAGAAATGTCGCGGACAGAGACTTATAAACAAGGCAAAGTGCCGCTTCAGACACTGCGCGCCGATATAGATTATGGTTTTGCGGAAAGCCTGACCACATACGGCCTCATCGGAGTCAAGACATGGATTTACAAAGGAGATATACTGCCTGAGAAAAAACAGCAGGAAGCCGATAGCCCTAAAGGAAGTGCTTAACCAGTTCTTAAGCGGATAAGGGGAGTTATAGTAAAATGGTAATGATGCCCAAGAGGGTAAAATATCGCAAATTACAGAAGGGCCAGAGGCGGGGGATAGCAACCACCGGCGCAGATTTGGCTTTCGGTGAATTTGGGTTAAAGGTGCTGGAGAACGGCTGGCTTAAGAATACCCAGATTGAGGCAGTGCGTGTTATCCTTGCCCGCCAGCTGCATAAAGGCGGCAAACTCTGGATAAGGGTTTTTCCCGATAAATCCATAACCAAGAAACCGGCTGAAGTGCGCATGGGTAAAGGTAAAGGCGAACTGGACCACTGGGTTGCGGTGGTAAAGAGAGGCCGCATCTTATTCGAATTAGGCGGCGTGCCGGAAGAATACGCCAGGCAGTGTTTCAGATTAGCTGCATATAAATTGCCGTTTAAGGCAAAATTTATCACGAGGGCTCATAAATAATAGGAAAGGAAGAGCGGGGTGAAGATACAGGAATTGCGCGTTTTATCTAAAGAGGAATTATTGCAGAAGGAAAAGGGCCTTAAAGAAGAACTCTTTAAGCTTAATCTGCAGCGTTACGGGGGCAGGGTAGAAAAACCGCATATGTTTTCTTTGCTTAAAAGAGACATAGCGCGCATTAAGACTATTTTAAACCCCGTTAGAAATACCAAAACCTCAACGGAGAAAAACAAGATTTCTGACGGGGTAAACGAAAAGAAAGAGAAATAATATGGGCAAGAGAAAAGAATTTATCGGTACCGTTATAAGCGCAAAGATGCAGAAAACCGTTATTGTCAGGGTAATGCGCCTGAGCAAGCATCCCAAATACGGCAGGACCGTAAAAAGATACACTAAATTCAAGGTCCATGATGAAAAAAGTACTGCTCATGCGGGCGATAGCGTATGCATAGTTGAAACCAGGCCCTTATCAAAGGACAAGCGTTTTAAAATCGACGCTGTCCTCAAAAAGGCCCAGACGCCGCAGGTAGAATTGAAAGAGGAGATTGGATGATTCAACTGCGTTCAATTTTAGATGTTGCAGATAATACCGGTGCCAAGCGCGCAGCATTCATCTGCGTTTTAGGGAAAAAGAACTGTATGAATGCCGAGATAGGGGATATTGTCAATGTAAATGTGAAAGAATCGTCCCCCGGAGCCGTAATTAAGAAAGGCGAGGTCGCCAAGGCAGTGGTGGTAAGGACTAAGGAAGCTATCAGAAGGCCCGATGGTTCCGTCTTGCGTTTTGACCGCAATGCCATTGTATTTATAGATGTGCAGTTAAACCCGCGGGGTACGCGTGTTTTTGGCCCCGTAGCGAGAGAGTTAAGAGAAAAGAACTTTACTAAAATTGTATCTTTGGCACCAGAGGTTATTTAATGCTTAAAATAAAAAGAGGCGATACGGTCCAGATAATCAAAGGTAAGGATAAAGGCAAGAGGGGCAAAGTCCTTAAGATGTTCTTGGAGAGTGAACGCGTCCTTATCGAAGGCTTAAACCTGGTTAAGAAACACAAACGTCAGACGCGTCAGGACCAGCAGGGCGGGATTGTTTCAATTGAAGCGCCCATAAACGTCGCAAACCTGATGTTTTTTTGTAAACACTGCAATCGTCCCGTAAGGATAGGGATTACGGTTTTAGAGGACGGAACTAAATCAAGGACCTGTAGGAGTTGTAAAGAGGCGGTATAATGACACCGAGATTGTTAGAAAAATACAGGAACGAGGTTACGCCAAAAATGATGGAGACCTTTAAATTGCGAAACAAGCTCGCTGTCCCGCGCTTGGAAAAAATAGTGGTGAATATGGGCGTGGGCGAAGGCCTGCAGGATATCAAACTTTTAGAAAAGTCTATGGAAGAATTAGCTATAATTACAGGGCAGAAGCCAATTTTAAGGCGGGCAAAAAAGGCTATCGCAAATTTCAAGATTAGAGAGGGCTCGCCCGTAGGATGCAAGGTGACGTTGAGGCGGGCAATGATGTACGAATTTATGGACAGGCTCCTGAATGTCACTTTGCCGCGTATACGCGATTTCAGGGGCGTATCGGCAGAATCTTTTGACAGGGGAGGGAATTATACTCTGGGCCTTAACGAGCAAAACATCTTCCCCGAGATGGAGTACGATAAAATAACCCGTCAGCAGGGGATGGATATTACTTTTGTCATTAAGAACGCGAAGTCTAAAGAACAGGCAAAAGAATTTTTAAGATTATTCGGGATGCCTTTTAAAAATAAGGAACAATAAGCATGGCCAAGAACTCGCAAATAGCAAGATGGAAGAGACCTCCTAAATTTTCTGTGCGTAAGTATAACCGTTGCCATATCTGCGGCAGGTCGGGAGGTTATTTGAGAAGATTCCAGCTTTGCCGTATTTGTTTCAGGGAGTTAGCCTGGCAGGGATTAATACCGGGTATTAAGAAGGCAAGCTGGTAAGTGAGGACATAAGTTATGGAGAATTATATTAAGGATATATCCGACATAACTTATATGTCCGAACTTATCCTTGACATTTTCAAAAAACGAGAAGATGTCGAAAAATGTCAAGGATTAAATTCACAGACGCTAATAACAGTAAAAGGAGGAAGCTATAATTTACGTCACTTCGTTCCGTAAATTATCTGCTCATTAAAAATGTCAAGAAGCGATTTGATTGCCGACGTGTTTACGATGATACGCAATGCCATAATGGCTAAAAAAGACAGCGTGGATATCCCCGCTTCAAATACCATAAAGTCTATTTCAGAAATTCTAAAGAAAGAAGGCTACATTGAGAATTTCAAATTAATAGAAGATAAAAAGCAGGGCCTGGTAAGGATCTACCTGAAATATATTGCCGGTAAGCCGGCAATAAGAAACATAAAGCGTATTTCCAAGCCGGGATTACGCGTTTACGTAAAACATCAAAAGGTGCCTTCGGTCATAAGGGGCAGGGGCATTGCGATTGTTTCAACTTCTAAAGGCGTTATGATAGACAAGCAGGCGAGAGAAACAGGCGTCGGCGGAGAAATCATCGGTTATATCTGGTAAACGAGGGAGATCCCTCGCAGCTGAAAGTAAATAGATGGCTGCTCGGGATTAATTCGTCCTTCGCTTCGCTCAGGACTCGAGGACGATTCTGAGCGAAGTGAAGAATCTCGCGCAGATAACTTACTCACACTTCGTGTTCGTAAGTTATGCGCTCATTAAACATGTCTAGGATTGGGAAAAAACCTGTAATTATACCAAATGAGGTAAAGGCCGAATTCAAAGACGGAGTAGTCTTTGTCGAGGGCCCAAATGGGAAATTAAACCGCGCGATAGACCGTCGGATTAGCGTAGAAATAAAAGATGGCCAGATTTTATTTAAACGGATAACCGATACCAAATTAGACCGTTCCTTGCACGGTCTTTACCGTGCCCTTGTCGCTAATATGATTAAGGGCGTTACTGAAGGCTATACCAGGGAGCTGGAAATCATAGGAGTGGGATTTAAGGCGCAGCTCCAGGGTAATAATTTGAATATGCAGCTGGGTTTTTCCCATCCCGTAAATTTTCCGATACCCGAAGGCATAAAGATAGAAACGCCAAAACCGACCAAGATTATCGTAAGGGGTATTGATAAAGAAAAGGTCGGTGAGGTTTCCACCGAAATACGCGCCATCTTCCCGCCCGAGCCATACAAAGGCAAAGGGATACGTTTCTCGGGAGAATATGTAAAGAAGAAGGTCGGCAAGGCGCAGGCCACTACCACAAAGTAATTAGAAAGGAAGAGCGGGGTGAATAAAAAAGAACTGCTCAGGGCAAAAAGGCATCGGCGCATTAAATTAAAGATTCACGGCACACCGGTTAGGCCGCGCTTGGTCGTGCACAGGTCGCTTAAGAACCTTTCCGCGCTCTTTGTTGACGACCAGAAAAATAAGACCCTGTTTTCTTTCTCTACCCTGGCTAAGGAGATAAAGCAGAAATTACCGTCGGCAGGAAATATCAAGGCAGCGGAATTATTCGGCCAAATTCTGGCACAGAAGGCAAAAGAAAAGGGAATCACCAAGGTTGTCTTTGACCGCGCCGGTTATTTATACCACGGCAGGGTAAGGGCATTTGCGGAATCTTTAAGAAAAGGCGGAATGGAGTTCTAAATTATGCGTGAATTAAATATCGAGCACCAACCGGAATTAATAGAAAGGGTAATTACAATTAACCGCGTAGCCAAGGTAACTAAAGGCGGAAAAAAGCTGCACTTCAGCGCGCTGGTCGTCGTAGGCGATACCAAAGGACGCGTGGGTTTTGCGCTGGATAAGGCAAATGAGGTGGCGGATGCAATACGCAAGGCGCTGACAAAAGCAAAAAAGAGCCTTTTTAATGTCCCGCTCGAAGGTTCTACCATACCTCACGAGATTATAGGCGAGTTTGGCGCCGCACGTGTCCTCTTAAAACCCGCATCAGAAGGGACAGGCGTAATTGCCGCCGGCCCGGTAAGGGCGATCTGTGAAGCCGCGGGCATAAAGGATATTTTGACCAAGTGCCTTAACTCCAATAATCCCATAAATGTTATCAAGGCAACAGTAGAAGGGCTGAGAAACCTGAAGGTATTGGAAAATGAAAATAATAAAACCTAAAAAAACAGCTAAACCTGATTTAAAGCCTAAAACCGCGGTAAAGCTCAGGCCGCAGAAAAAAGAAAAGAGGGTGCCCAAGTTGCAGGAATTCGGGCTGCATAATCTCAAAATGCCCAAAGGGGCTCATAAAAGAAGGAAGATTTTAGGCAGGGGCCCCAGTTCAGGTCACGGTAAGACCTCTACCAGGGGCAGCAAGGGGCAGACCTCCCGGGCCGGGAGGGATTTTTATGCGGGGTTTGAAGGCGGACAGACGCCTTTGATCCGCAGGATTCCAAAAAGGGGTTTTACCCATAAAAAGAAAGAATACCAAATTGTAAACTTAAGAGACTTAAACAGGATAAAGGAACTTTCCATAGACCCTCTCCTGTTAGAAAAAAGAGGTTTGATTAAAGATAAAGAAGAACCGGTAAAGATTTTAGGCGAAGGAAAACTCGAGAATCCAGTTACCGTGCAGGCCCATGCATTTTCAAGGCGCGCCGCTCAGGAAATTACGCATGCAGGCGGAAAGATAGAATTAATTCGCCCCGCCGTAGGCGGGGCTCATTAAAATGTTTAACGCACTCATCAATTCATTCAAAATCCCTGATTTAAAGAAAAGGCTTATAGTAACAGGGGCGCTTATTGCCATATACCGCGTTGGTTGCTATATCCCTACTCCCGGCATTGATGGAACTGCATTAGCGGAATTTTTCAACCGGATAGCCAAGACGCAGGGTGGGACCATTTTTGGCATCATCAATATGTTTTCCGGCGGTGCAATGGAAAGGCTCACTATCTTTGCCCTGGGGATAATGCCCTATATTTCGGCCTCGATTATACTCCAGCTTTTGACAGCGGTTATACCGGCATTAGAAAAAATAGCCAAAGAAGGCAAGGCAGGTTACGAAATAATAAATCAATATACGCGTTACGGGACAATAGCTCTTTCCGTAATCCAGTCATTCTTTATCGCCCTTTGGCTGGAGAACCCCGCCCGCTTTGAGGGCTTAAGGATAGTTATGTATCCGGGCTGGGGCTTTAGAATACTCACCATACTTACTCTGAGTACCGGTACAATATTTATTATGTGGCTGGGAGAACAGATACAGGAAAGAGGTATCGGTAACGGCATCTCCCTGGTTATTACTGCCGGTATCATCTCAAGGATCCCCACGGCAATGAACCAGTTATTTGTCCTTATCTCTCCTTTTTCTCCGAGCCGCCGGCAGATACAGCCTTTTACTCTGCTGATTATGGCGGCGCTGCTTGTGATTGTGGTATTCGCAGTAATTATGATAACCCAGGGCCAGAGGAAGATTCCCGTGCAGTACGCGCGTAGAATCGTAGGGAGAAAAATCTACGGCGGGCAGTCTACTTACATACCGCTGAAGGTAGACACCTCGGGCGTTATCGCTATTATCTTTGCCCAGTCGATAATCCTCTTTCCGGCAACTCTGGCGTCGTTTATTCCCAATCCCGCGTTTCAAAGGTTGGCGCAAGGTCTGATCAGGGGACACCTGCTTTATACCCTTCTTTATGCGCTGCTCATAATATTCTTCTGTTATTTTTATACCGCTATCGTATTTAATCCTGTTGACCTGTCAGATAATATGAAGAAATACGGAGGTTTTATCCCGGGCATCCGGCCGGGGGCCTCTACCGCTGAATACCTGGATTTTATTATGGTCAGGATTACCCTCACAGGCGCTATCTTCATCGCTATTATCGCTATATTCCCGGATTTTATTATGGCCTGGCTTAAGGTGCCGTATCTGGTAGCTTCTTTTTTCGGCGGCACGGGTATATTGATTATAGTGGGCGTGATGCTGGATACCCTGAAACAGATCGAGTCGCACCTCCTGACGCATCATTATGAAGGTTTTATTAAATCCGGGCATCTGAGGGGGAGAAGATAAATGAGGATAGTGCTGCTGGGCCCGCCGGGGGCAGGGAAAGGGACGCAGGCAAAAACATTATCGGAGAAATTGGGTTTACCGCACGTTTCTACGGGAGACCTGCTGAGGCAGAACGTAAAGGATAAAACGGCATTAGGTAGAGAGGCGAAAGATTATATGGAGCGCGGGCTGCTTGTCCCCGATGAATTGGTGGCTAAGATGTTAATGCAGAGGATGGATAACCCGGACGTAAAAAAAGGGTTTATCCTAGATGGCTACCCCCGTAATCTAAATCAGGCCCAGGTGCTGGATGGCGTCCTTAAAGAGAGAAACCTGAACATAGATATGGTCGTCTATCTGGATACCAGCGACCCCGTGATTATACAGCGCCTGGGCGGCCGCCTGGTCTGCAGCTCCTGCGGCGCAAATTTCCATATCAGTAATATGCCGCCAAAAAAAGCCGGCGTTTGCGATAAATGCGGCGGAAGGCTCTACCAAAGGACAGACGATAAAGAAGAGACGGTAAAGAAGCGTTTAGAGGTTTATAAAAAAGAGGTATCTTCGTTAATACGCTATTATGAAGCGGAGCAAAAACTTTCTCGCCTGGCGGCAGACGAAGATACGCAGATAGTCCTGGATAAGATTATAGGGCTTGCCCACAGGTACGATGATTCCCTTAAAGTCTGAAAAGGATCTGGAGATGCTGAGAAGTTCGGGCGCAATTTTGGCTAAGGTAATGAGAAGATTAAGAGAATTTATAAAGCCGGGGGTCTCGACAGCTGAAATCGACCGCCTGGCGGAAGAATTACTGGGCGCGGAAAATGTCCTACCCGCATTTAAGGGTTACAAGGGCTTCCCCGCGGCTGTATGTACATCCATAAATGAAGAGATAGTGCACGGGATACCGGGCGAACGCCGGATTAAGGAAGGGGATATTATCAGCCTGGATTTGGGCATAAATTACCTGGGTTATTTCTCCGATGCGGCTTTTACTCTCGGGGTGGGAAAGGTCGACCCGAAGACAAGGAAATTAATCGAGGTAACCAAAAGGGCATTATCCGAGGGGATAAAGGAGGCCAAAGTAGAAAACCACTTGTCGGATATCTCCTGGCGTATCCAAAATTACGTGGAGAAAAACGGGTTTTCAGTAGTAAGGCAGTTTGTGGGGCACGGCATAGGTTATAATTTACACGAAGAGCCTGAGATACCCAATTTCGGCAGGCCTCACCAGGGCCCGCTGCTTAAAAACGGCATGGTCTTTGCCATTGAGCCGATGGTAAATATGGGAACCTGGGAATCTGAAATCCTGGATAACGGCTGGACAGCGGTTACAAAGGACAGGCTTCCTTCTGCGCATTTTGAGCATACGGTAGCTATAACCGAGCAGGGTCCGGAGATTTTAACGAATTGATACATTCGCGGAATCCGCTCAGTATCAATCCTGAGCGGAAGTGAAGGATCGATATGGCTAAAGAAGAGCTGATTGAAACCGAAGGCAAGATAATAGAGACGTTACCCAACGCGATGTTCAAGGTAGAATTGGAAAACGGACATGTGGTCCTGGCCCATGTATCGGGTAAGATGCGTATGAATTTCATCAGGATACTTCCGGGAGATAAAGTAAAACTGGAGCTCTCTCCCTACGATTTAAGCAGGGGAAGGATTACGTTTAGGGTTAAATAAAATGAAAGTAAAAGCATCGGTCAGGAAAATTTGCGACAGGTGTAAAATCATTAAGCGCAAAGGGGTTGTCCGCGTAATCTGCATTAATCCCAAACATAAACAGAGACAGGGATAGGTTAGTTCATAAGTTCACGGTTGAAGGCACAGAGTAAAAACAGGAGATAAATATGCCAAGGATCCTGGGGGTAGATATTCCTAAAGAAAAAAGAATAGAGATCGCTTTAATGTATTTATATGGAGTGGGCAGGTCCTTATCCAACAAAATTCTTAAGGAGGCCCAGGTGAGCCCGGATAAACGCGCCAAAGACTTAAGTGAAGAGGAAGTTTCCCGCGTCACCAGTACGATACAGAAAGGCGGTTATAAGGTTGAAGGAGATTTGCGCCGGGATATTTCCCAGAACATAAAGAGGCTGATGGACATCGGCTCCTGGAGGGGAATGCGGCATAAGAAAGGGCTTCCGGTGAGAGGGCAGCGCACGCGCACAAACGCAAGAACCAGGAAGGGACCGCGCAGGGGTGCGGTTATCAAGAAAAATCCGGAAGTAAAAAAAGCCCCTCCGGCAGCAGCAGCCCCCAAGCCCCGTTAGAAATCTCGTTTGCCCCTTTTAGATTCGGTATTTCTAACGGGGCAAGCCAAAAGGAGGATAACATTTAATGGCAACAAAAGATAAAGCAAAAAAGAAGAAGATTGCCAAGGGGGTAACTTCAGGGATTGCCCATATCCAGGCGAGTTTTAATAATACCATAATTACGATAACGGATAAGCAGGGGAATGTTCTGGTCTGGTCAGCTCCCGGCATTGTAGGGTATAGCGGTTCAAAGAAGTCCACGCCTTTTGCAGCTCAGATAGCTGCAACCGATGCGGCTAGAAAGGCCAAAGAAATCGGGCTCAAAGAGATAGATGTCTATGTGAAAGGCCCCGGCTTTGGCAGAGAGTCGGCAATCAGGGCCCTGCAGGCTGCAGGACTGGTGATAACCTCGATAAAGGATGTGACCCCTATTCCTCATAACGGATGCCGTCCTAAGAAAAAAAGGAGAGTATAGTAAATGGCTCGTTATATTAACGCAGTTTGCAGGTTGTGTCGCAGAGAAGGAGAAAAATTATTCTTAAAAGGCACGAAGTGCTCTACGGAAAAATGTCCCGCTGCCAAAAGGGCTTACCCCCCTGGCCAGCACGGAGAGTCGAGAAGGAGAAAACTTTCTAATTACGGCCTGCAATTAAGAGAAAAACAGAAGGTAAAAAGGATATACGGTGTTTTAGAGAAGCAATTCCGCAGGTATTTTAAAATCGCCTCCAAGACCAAGGGTGTCACGGGAAAGGTGTTGCTGCAGTTGCTGGAGAGAAGGCTGGATAATGTAATATTCCGTCTGGGCCTGGCAATCTCAAGGCCGCAGGCGAGGCAGATAGTGAGGCACAACCAGGTCTTTGTAAATTCTAAACGCGTGAATATCCCGTCGTATCTAATAGATAAAGATGATATTGTCCAGGTAAAGACAAAGGATAAGGCCAAGGCCAAGATTAAAGACAATATGGAGCTTTCGAAAGACAGAACCGTGCCTTCCTGGCTGGAATTCAACGCCAATGAATTGAGCGGCAAGGTCATCAGGCTTCCCGAAAAGGAAGACATCCAGCAGCAGATTCAGGAACAGCTGATTGTAGAACTGTATTCTAAATAAGTGAGGCCATAACTTATGGAGTTCGAAGAACGACATAAGTTATCTGGCCGAACTTACCCCTCACCCAGCCAGCAGAAAAAGATGGCTATGGGTTTCTGGGTGTGGGGTTAAATTCGCAGACGCTGATAGACAGGAAAAACGATGGACGCTATAACTTACGTCTCCGCCTTCGGCGGATTCCGTAAGTTATCTGCTCATTTAAGGAGGAAATAGATGGGTATAAAATGGAGGGATTTTCAACTACCAAAAAGACTGGAGTGCGATGAATCTACCTATACCAATACCTACGGTAAATTTTTCGCCGCTCCTTTTGAAAGAGGATACGGGGTGACCCTGGGTAACTCTTTGAGAAGGGTTTTGTTTTCTTCTATAGAGGGCAGCGCGGTAACTTCGGTCAAGATAACCGGCGCTCAGCACGAATTCTCGACAATAACGGGCGTACTCGAAGACGTTACGGAGATAATCTTAAATATAAAAAGCCTGGTGTTAAATTCGCACTCAAAGATACCGAAAACGATATATATAAAAAGAGACACAAAGGGCGAGGTGAAGGCAAAAGATATCAAAGCAGATGAAACGGTAGAAATAATAAATCAGGATTTGCACATCGCCACGCTCACCAAGGATGCCAAATTAAACGTAGAGATGGAAGTAGCCAGGGGCAGAGGTTATGTCCCGGCGGAATTAAACAAAAAGGAAGAGAAGACCGTAGGGGTGATCCCAATAGACTCCATATTTACCCCGGTAAAGAAAGTCAATTTTTATGTGGAGAATACGCGCGTGGGACAGAGGACGGATTACGACAAATTAATATTAGAGATATGGACAAACGGCTCAATCACCCCCAAAGACGCGCTCCTCTATGCCTCTAACATTTTACAGAGGCATTTAGACATCTTTGTTAATTTTGGCCAGCTGCCGGAAGATGTGGCAGAAGAAGAACCGGAGATGACTAAAGAAGAAAGCGTGCTCTATGAGAAACTAAGGCTGCCCATATCAGAACTCGAACTCTCGGTAAGGAGCTCAAATTGCCTGAGAGAAGCCGATATTAAAACCATCTCAGATCTGGTAAAAAAGGCTGAAGATGAAATGTTGGGTTTTAAGAACTTCGGCAAGAAATCTTTAAATGAGATAAAAGAGCTTCTCCTGGGCATGGGGCTGACCCTGGGCATGCAGGTGGATACTAAAAAATTAAAGAAGGCTTAAGCATAATGAGACACAGAAAATCACGGGGTTTGTTAAACCGTTTCACAAGCTGGCGTAAGGCAACATTAATGAGCCTGGTAAAAAGTCTACTTATACATCAAAGCATCAGGACCTCGCTATCCAGGGCCAAGGCAGCAAGGCCATTGGCAGAGAGGCTCATCTCGGGAGCCAAACGCAATACGCTTGCCGCAAAAAGACAGGCCTTCAGGATATTAGGAGAGCATTCGCTCGTAAAACTGCTTTTTACCGAAATCGGCCCCCGTTTTAGCAATAGGCAGTCCGGATTTACCAGAATTATTAAGCTGGGCAGGAGAAGGGGCGATGGCGCAGAGATTGTCATTTTAGAACTTACGCAGATACAGAAAAAAGAGAAGAAGGCCCATAGGAAGGAAAAGGAAGCAAGACCGGAAGAAAAACCGGAGGCGGAGCCGATTAAAGAAAAACCGGCACCGGAAAAGAAAAAAGCCGAACCTGCTGTCGCTGTTAAAGAGAAGCCGCCGATTACCCAAAAACCCCCCAAGAAATTCCTGAGAGGATTGAGAAATATCTTTAAAAAAGAAAGGGATTCTCTATAGCGCTACCATATCTCGATGAGAATAGATGCGAGGCTAGCAGAACGTTTAAAAAAAATAAACCCTTCAGCAACTCTCGCTATAACCTCAAAGGCTAAAAAATTAAAATCCGAAGGCCGTGATATTATCACCCTCGCCGCCGGCGAACCAGACTTTGATACGCCCGATTTTATAAAAGAGGCTGCGATAGAGGCAATCAATGCCGGCTTTACCAAATACACCCCCTCCTCCGGAATCCCGGAATTAAAGAAACTAATCTGCGATAAATTCAAGAAAGACAACTCCCTGGATTACATCCCTGAACAGATAGTTGTTTCCTGCGGCGCAAAGCACAGCATATTTAATACCTTAATGGCCCTGGTTAACCCTAGTGATGAGGTACTGATACCTTCTCCTTACTGGGTCAGCTATCCTGAAATGGTAAATCTCTGCGAAGGGATTCCGCGCTTTATCAAGACTTTGCCGGATAACAATTTTAAGATAACCGCAAAGGATTTAGAAAAACACACTAACCCCAGGACGAAGATACTTATACTAAACAGCCCCTCTAACCCCACAGGGTGCGTATATGGGCCGGAGGAGTTAAAGGAGATAGCTAAGGTCTGCGTCAATAAAAAGATTTTTGTTATCAGCGACGAAATATACGGGAAAATTATCTACGATGAACTACGCCATGTTTCCCTAGGCAGTTTAAACAAAGAGATATACGGGCTGACCATTACTGTTAACGGCCTATCCAAGAGCTATGCCATGACAGGATGGCGCATCGGCTATCTGGGCGCCCCGGTTGATATAGCAGATGCCATATCTAAATTACAGGATCATTCCACTTCGAACCCCGCCTCTATTTCGCAAAAGGCAGCGGTAGCGGCGTTAAATTCAGGCGATGAATTTACCAGTAATATGTGTCAGGAATTTCAGAAGAGGAGAGATTATATCGCAGCCAGGCTGCGCAAAATCAAAAATATAGGTTTCTTCCTTCCGCAGGGCGCATTTTATATATTCTGCGATATTTCCAAGACCGGGCTTGATTCCTCAACCTTTGCCAGCCGGCTCCTTGAAGAAGCCTCTATTGCCATTATACCGGGAGATGGATTCGGCCGTGATGATTATGTGCGCCTGAGTTTTGCCGCCAGTATGGAACAGATAGGGAAGGCGATGGACAGGCTGGAAGGCTGGCTGAATAATCTATGAGACCGAAGACCATTGCAGAAAAAATACTCAGCAGTCACGCGTCCAGAGAGTTAAAGGCAGGTGATTTTGCAATATGCAAGGTGGATTTTGCCTTTGGCCAGGACGGGACATCCGCCATTATTATCGACAGGGTAAAAGAGCTTGGCTTAAGCCGGGTGAAAACTAAATTCTGCATGGTCATTGACCACAGCGCGCCCTCTCCGAACGAAGGGGTTTCCCGTGTGCATAAAAAAATGCGCGATTTCAGCCGAGAGCATAAAACCCAACTTTATGATATCGGTTGCGGCGTATGCCACCAGGTCATTCCCGAATCAGGCCGGATACTGCCCGGAGACTTAGTCCTGGGCGCAGATTCCCATACCTGCACTTACGGAGCATTGGGTGCGTTTTCTACCGGAGTGGGTTCTACTGACCTGGCTATTGCCCTGGCTACGGGAAAAAACTGGTTTAAAGTCCCTGAAACGATTAAAATAATAGTAAACGGCAGAATCCCAAGAGGGGTATTTGCTAAAGATATCATACTTCATATTATTAAAGAGGTAAAAGCCGACGGAGCAACCTATAAGGCATTGGAATTCTCTGGCCCGGTAATTGATAAATTAGGTATTGACGGACGCTTTACTATGTGTAATATGGTGGTAGAGATGGGCGCAAAGGCCGGCTTTATGCCGCAGGATGAAAAGACTGTTCACTGGCTAAAACTAAGAACGCCTAAAAATGCTAAGATAAGGCCTGTGGCTGCAGACAAAGAGGCAGATTATGAAAAGGCTATTGCGTTTGATATCTCCGGGCTTAAGCCGCAGGTAGCCCTGCCTCACAGCGTGGATAACGTAACTTCTGTAGGCCTGATAAAAGACGTCCGGATAAACGAAGCGTTCCTGGGGACCTGCACCAATGCCAGGCTTGAGGATTTCAAAATTGCGGCTTCGATATTAAAAGGGAGAAAAGTCGCCTCCGGAGTAAAATTTATCATTGCGCCCAGTTCACGCAATATATTTTTGGAGGCGTTAAGGACCGGATTAGTAGATATATTTATTAAAGCAGGCGCGGTAATCGTCGCTCCCGGATGCGGCCCTTGCGTAGGTACGCATAACGGCGTTCCTGCAGACGGAGAAATAGTCATCTCGACGGCCAACAGGAATTTTAAGGGCAGGATGGGTAATCCCAATGCCTTTATTTACCTGGCTTCTCCGGCGACAGTGGTTGCTTCGGCAATCAATGGCCGCATCACCGATCCAAGGCGGTATCTCTAACTAAGAAGGGGGTAAATTATGGAAATACAGGAATTGCTTATATTATGTATTGAGAAGAAGGCTTCCGATTTACACATTACCGAGCATGAGCCCCCGATATTACGCATAGACGGGAGATTGAACCGGACAAGCCTCCCGGCCTTAAACAGGCAGGATTTAAAAAAGATGGTTTACAGTATTTTGACCAATCCCCAAAAGGAAATATTTGAGCGGGAGTTGGAATTGGATTTTTCCCTGGCGCTTCCCAACCTCGATAGGTTCCGCGTCAATATCCACATGCAGAAAGGTTCGGTGGAGGCAGCTTTTAGGCGCATACCACTGGAAATACCAAACGTTGAACAGCTGGGTTTAAGTTCGGTTGTTATAGACCTGGCGCGCAGGCCCAACGGCCTGGTCCTGGTTACAGGGCCAACCGGCACCGGGAAAACCACTACCCTGGCAGCAATGATTAACCTTATCAATAACGAAAGGGAATGCCTTATTGTCTGCATCGAAGACCCCATAGAATTTGTATTCACCAATAAAAAAAGCATTATTAAACAGAGGGAGGTTTATGCGGACACCCGTTCTTTCGCCGAGTCCCTGAGGCACGTCCTGCGCCAGGACCCCAACGTTATTGTCGTAGGCGAGATGCGCGACTTGGAAACTATCTCCACGACCCTGACTGCGGCAGAGACAGGGCATCTGGTTTTAGCAACATTGCATACGCCGGACGCGCCCCAGACCGTTGAAAGGATTATAGACGTATTCCCTCCCTATCAGCAACAGCAGGTAAAATTGCAATTAGCGGATTGCCTGCAAGGAGTGGTTTCGCAATTACTGCTTCCCCATGCCTCAGGTAAAGGCCGCGTGCTCGCCACCGAGGTGATGATAGGGACACCTGGCGTAAGGAACCTTATCCGCGAACAGGAGATCCAGCAAATACCTACGCTTATGCAGACAGGTTCGCAATACGGCATGAAGACGATGGACAGCTCCTTAAAAGAACTCATGCAACGGGGAGATATTACTTTGGATACGGCGCTTTCTAAAGTTAAAAATCCGGAAGAATTCAAGCAATTATGAGGCTAAGCGGTGAAGCCATAAAGTTAGGCGATAATATAAACACCGACTTCATTATTTCCGGAAGATACAAGTTCTCCATTACGGATATGAAAGAGCTGTCTAAGCATATAATGGAGGATATCGACCCGGATTTTCCGGCAAAGATAATTCCGGGGAAATCTCTTATTATTGCGGGAAAGAATTTTGGTATGGGCTCATCGCGCGAACAGGCGCCGCTAGTGATTAAAGAATCGGGCATTATTGCGGTAGTGGCAAAGTCCTTTGCGCGTATTTTTTACCGCAACGGCTTTAATATAGGACTGCCCCTCGTAGAAGCGGATACGGATAAAATTTCGGGAAAAGACCTTCTGGATATAGATTTAAATACGGGGCTCCTTAAAAATTTAACTAAAAATATCGAACTTAAGATAAAGCCGCTGCCGTCTTTTATGCAGTGCCTGCTGAAAGAAGGCGGCGCCCTGAATTATTTTAAGAAATACGGGGAGTTAAAAGTCTAAGATGGCGCATAAAATAACCCTGATACCGGGAGACGGGATAGGCCCCGAAGTCAGCGATGCCGCGAAAAGGTGCATTGAAGCAACGGGAGTAAAGATAGAGTGGGAAGAGGCCATCGCCGGCCAGGAGGCCAAAGAAAAAACCGGCGAACTCCTGCCGGAGAACGTTCTAGAGTCGATAAGAAAAAATAAGGTGGCCTTAAAAGGCCCCATTATCACCCCCATAGGCGAAGGTTTCCGTTCGGTAAACGTGGCTATACGGCAGGCCCTGGGCCTCTATGCCTGCGTGCGGCCGGCTAAGTCTTATCCGGGCGTAAAGAGCAATTATAAGGATATAGACCTGGTCGTTATAAGAGAGAATAGCGAAGATTTATATGCCGGCATCGAGTTTGAAGAAGGCGCGACTCAGACAAAGGGCCTTATCGCCGAGATAGAGAAATACAGTAAAAAGAAAATCCGCCCGGACTCGGGTATTTCCATAAAACCCATTTCTAAATACGCCTCGGAAAGAATAGCAAGGTTTGCCTTCGAATACGCCGTAAAAAATAAGCGTAAAAAAGTTACGGTGGTGCATAAGGCGAATATTATGAAATTTACCGACGGCATATTCTTAAGGGCCAGCCGCGAAGTTGCCGCCTCTTACAGTGGGAAGGTAATCTTTGAGGAGGCAATCGTGGATAATATGGCCATGCAGCTGGTGCAGAAACCGCACAATTACGACGTGCTGGTCCTGCCCAATCTCTACGGCGATATAATCTCGGATTTGTGCGCGGGCCTGGTGGGCGGATTAGGCGTTGCACCCGGTGCAAATATCGGCGATACTATGGCGGTATTCGAAGCAGTGCACGGTTCAGCGCCGAAATACAAAGGCCTGAACAAGGTCAATCCCACGGCGATGATTTTATCCGGGGTGCTCTTGTTAAGGCATATCGGCGAAGAAGAAGCCGCGGACAGGCTTGAGAATGCGGTGAGGGACGTGATTTCCGAAGGCAAGTCCGTAACCTATGACCTTAAATCCTCTCCCCAAGACCCCACTGCCGTAGGCACCAGGGAAATGGCAGACGCAATTATTGAAAAGTTAAAATGAAAATCTCCGTAATCGGAGCGGGAAACGTAGGGAGCCTTACAGCCATGCGGCTTGCGCAGGAAGGCATAGGCGAGGTCGTGCTGCTTGACATAGTGAAGGGCCTGGCTTGCGGCAAGGCGCTTGATTTAGAAGACAGCCGCCCCATCCTGAAACAGAACTATAATCTGGAAGGCAGCGATGATATTGCTAAAATAAAAGATTCTGATATTGTCGTTATTACCGCGGGCCTGGCGCGTAAACCTGGAATGACGCGCGAAGACCTGCTGAATAAAAACTCCCGTATACTGCAAGAAATCTCCCAAAACATAAAGAAATCCGCATCCGATTCCATCGTCATAGTGGTTACCAACCCCCTGGATTTAATGACTTATTTTGTCCTGAAGTCCACGGGTTTTAAGCCTGATAAAGTATTCGGGATGGGCGTAAGTTTAGATGCCGCCAGATTCGCTAATCTCATCGCCAAGGAGTTAAATACTCCTGTCACCGATATAGAGGCCTGCGTAATCGGCAGCCACGGCGAAGGCATGTTGCCCCTTCCCAGATTCACTAATATAAAGGGCGTTGCTTTAGATGAATTCCTCGATGATAAAAAAATAGAGGCCCTGATAAACAAAACCCTGAACAGGGGCGCTGAGATTGTATCTTTTCTGGGCAGCGGCAGCGCTTATTTTTCGCCTTCTGCTGCGGTTGCGGCGCTGGCGAGAGTTATCGCTAAAGACGAAAAACGCACGCTGGGGGTCTCTGCCTATTTAAACGGCGAATACGGCTTAAAGGATATCTGTATCGGTGTCCCTGCCCGCCTGGGAAGAAACGGCATTGAGCAGATTATCGAACTGGATTTGAACAAACAGGAAAAAGAGGCATTAAGCAGGTCTGCCGGATCCATACGCCGGTTAATTAAACAACTACCCCTTTAAAAATTTATGTATGACCTTACCATTGTCGGTTGCGGCTGGGCTGGTTTTAATGCTGCCTTAAGGGCAAAGGCCCTGGGGCTAAAAGTTTGCCTGGTTGAAAAGGCGCAAATCGGCGGCACCTGCCTGAATTTAGGATGCATACCCACCAAGGCCTTAATCCAATCCGCAAAGGTATACGCCCTCTCCAAAAAATCAGAGGACTTCGGAATAAGGCTGAATACGCCTCAAGCGGATTTTAAGCAAATCCAGGAAAGAAAAGAGAAGATTATTACGCAATTACGCAGCGCTATGCAGTCCCTGCTTGGAGGCATAGATTTCAGGAATGCCGAAGCCAGGATTTTATCCCGGGAAGAAATTAAAGCCGGTGAGGAAACAATCAAGACGAGATTCATCCTTGTTGCCGCGGGTTCAAAACCGGTTGAACTGGCTGCGCTTAAATTTGACGCTAAAAGAATCCTCTCAAGCAATGAAATTTTGAACTTAAAGGAAATACCGGAATCGCTTTTAATCGTCGGCGGCGGGGTGATAGGCTGTGAATTTGCAAGCCTGTTTTCTATTTTAGGGTCGCAGGTCACCATAGCGGAAAAGATGCCCCAGCTTCTTCCGGGAGAAGACAGGGAAGTCGCCAGGAAAATAGAAACGGTCTTTAAGAAAAAGGGCATCAAGGTAAATACGAATACTTCTTTAGAGGCGCTCAATTTAGGGGATTATCGTCTTATCCTGGCCTGCGTGGGCAGGGCCCCTAAAACAGAAGGCCTGGGCCTGGAAGAAACAGGGGTAGATTTGGAGAAGGGTAGAATTATCGTCGATGAATATCTCAAGACAAACTTAGAAAATATCTATGCGGCCGGCGACTGCACGGGAAAAACTATGCTTGCACATTTTGCCGCTTATCAGGGGATTATCGCCGCAGAAAATATAGCGCAGAGCGATAAACCCAGAAAAGCCGATAACGCAAATATCCCTAACTGCGTCTTTTGCGACCCGGAAATAGCCAGCGTGGGGATAAACGAAGACGCGGCAAAAGATAAAGGAATTGATGTCAACATACATAAATTTGATTTCCTGGGCTTAGGCATGGCGCGTATTGCCGACGAAACAGAAGGCTTCCTGAAAATAGTTTCCGATAAAAATACGGGCGTGATTCTCGGCGCCTCTATAATCGGGCCCAGGGCAAGCGAATTAATCTCTACCTTAACCCTGGCCGCATCAAACCGCCTTAAGATTTCCCAGCTCAAGGATACCATTTTTAGCCATCCCACATTTTCCGAAGCAATAGGCGAGGCATTAAAGTAAAATATGGTCTTTAAGATTTTTGATTTAGGCTTGGCGGATTTTCAAAAAACCCTGGATTTCCAGAAAGAGACTCACTCAGCGGTAAAAAATAATGAGCTTTCTTCGGCTCTGATATTCTGCCGGCATTATCCCGTAATTACCCTGGGAAGGCCGGCAAATAAGGAAAACATTCTCATCACCGAGGCAGAATTAAGAAACAGGGGGATCGCGGTATATGAAATAGAACGGGGAGGAGACGTAACTTACCACGGGCCCGGCCAACTTATGGCCTATCCGGTATTTAATCTAAATTATCTTAAAAAGGATATACACTGGTTCCTCAGGCAGCTGGAGGAGGCGGTTATCGCTTATCTCTCTGACCTGGGAATTAAAGGCCAAAGGCGGCCGGGCTTAACCGGCGTCTGGGTCAACGCTAAAAAAATATCTTCTATCGGCATAGCGATTAGAAACTGGATCACCTTCCACGGCTTAAGTATAAATATTAAAAGCGATGACTTAGCAAATTTTAGCCTGATCAGGCCTTGCGGTATGGATATAGAGATGACAGCGTTAGAAACAATCCTGGGCAGAGAGATAGAAATTGAGAGCGTAAAGCAAAACTTGATTCATAAATTCAGTGAAATCTTTAGCTACCAACAGGCAGACCCGGCTTTGAGCGAGAGGAGGTAAGATAATGACTAAGGTGATTTTGCCAGAATTAGGCGAAAGAATTGAGAAGGCAACTGTTTCCTACTGGTATTTTAAGGAAGGTGAAAAGGTAAATGAAAAAGATGACCTCGTAGAGCTTACCACTGACAAAGCCACCTTCAATTTACCCAGCCCTTGCTCAGGCATGCTTTCAGAAATATTTTTCCGCGAGGGAGACAGCGTAAACACAGGAGAGGTGCTGGCAATAATTGAGGAGGGTTAGGTTAAAATTATACTAATATTTTTTAGGCTAAGGCGCATTAAAAGTGCGCCTTTTTTGTTACTCAGACAAAATAATCATTGACAACATAAGATTTTATTAGTATATATATGATTATCGTAGATATGTCAAAATATGAGGTGGGTATGACAAAAGACAAAGAAATTATGACTGCTAAAGAGGTTGCGGAATACCTGAGTATCCATCCGCTCACAGTCCATAAGTATGCCCGCGAGGGAAAAATCCCTGCTTTCAAGATCGGGACGGACTGGAGATTCCACAAGAAACACATAGAAAGATGGATTAAGGAAAAGTCAGCCTCCGGTATGTACGCCAGGGCGCACAAAGACCCGGTTTTAGACAAAATTTAACTAAAGGACTCAAACTTAAAAATGAAAAGTTTCGCCTTTATAGTTAACCCCCTAACCATTAAACAGCTGAAAAACCTCCGGCCGCTCTTAAAGCTTGTGCCGGATTTTTTCCTTGCGCCTTCCTTAAAGAAACTGCCGCCTTTTAAAGTTTTGCATACCGGAAAACTACGCTCAATCCGCGGAAAAGAAATCGAAGGATATTTTATCATCTCTCCGCTGATATCTAAACAGTTGGATGACGGGTTCGTGCTGGACAAAAACATCGCTGCTGTCCGGCTTGCCGAGAGCCTTAATGCAGGAATCGTAGGATTGAGCCCGGATTCTTCCGCGTTAACGGATAAAGGACATACTATCGGCAAGGCTTTAAAAATCCCGGTTACCAACGGCAGCAGCCTTACTGCCTGGTCAGTATTTGAGGCAATATACAGGATAGCCAGGGTAAAGAATATAAACTTAAAAGAATGTAAATTAGCCGTGATTAATGCAAGCAGCCCTCTCGGCAGCCTGTGCTCAAGGAAATTATCAGATTACGTCCGGCTGATAACCATTAACGGCCTAGAGAAGGACAAATTGGAGCGCCTTAAAGAAAATATTGCGCAGTTGAGCCCTGTTGAGATAATTATGGAAGAGGAGGCGGATAGGGCGGTAAAAGACGCGGATATCGTGATTAACGCGGATATTTCTTCAAGGCCGGCATTTGATATACAGAAACTAAAACCCAATACAATCTTCTGTAATATTCCTTCGTTCGGCAGCGCCACAGATAAAACAGGCCTGCGTAATGATATCACGGTTGTAGAGGCCGGGCTGATCAAGATGCCTTATGCAGGTAAGCTGGGCATAAATACCGGTTTACCCAGAGGTATTATTCCCGCTTCCTTAGCCGAAACCATGCTCTTGACTTTTACAGAGAGGTTCGTCAGTTATTCTTTAGGCGAGGACATTAACTTGGACCGATTAGAGGAGATTGCCGACATTACGGCACAGCACGGCTTTGAGGTCTGGGTGCCGCAGGCGCCGCTATTATAAAATATGTGGTACTGGGTATTAAAGGCAGCGTTGTTTACGATAGGAAAATTATTCTTCAGGATTAAGACGGAAGGGTTGGAAAATATTCCCCGGAAGAGTAATTTTATCATCGTCTCTAACCATGTCAGTTTCCTTGACCCCTTGCTGATTATGGCGTTTGTGCCCCGCAAGATTCACTGCATCGCCTTAAGGAGCCTCTATAAAACATTATGGATAAAGTGGTTTCTGCATCTGGTCGATGCCCTGCCCAGCGGCCATGTATCCAGGAAAGCGGCGCATTTATTGAATCGGGACAAAAACGTCGGCCTCTTCCCGGAAGGAGGAGTCAGTTACGACGGAAAGCTCGGGGAATTCAGGAAAGGGTCAGCGCTCCTGGCGTTTAAGACCGGAAGGCCGCTTGTGCCCTGCGCGGTTTTCGGGACTTTTGAGTCGCTCCCTTTCGGAGCCAAATTTCCGAAATTATTCCGGACTTTAAAGTTAAAAATAGGCAAGCCCATATATATCTTGAAGGAGTTTGACGACATTATTGACGACGTATATTTACAGGAAGGGGTCTTTAAAATCAGAAATGCCGTTAAGGAGATGTTAGATGCCGGATAGCGACTTAATAGAAATAAAAGTCTCCCGGGTTATACCCGCAGAAAAATGGAAGATAATCCGCCTGCTCACTAAGGTGAAAGACTTTCCCTCCTTTGTCCCTACGGTAAAAGAGGCAACGGTAATTCAGAAAAGCCGCAATAAGATAACCACCAGATGGCACATCCAGGTTGACAGCGTCCCGATAAAGTGGGTGGAAGAGGACACCCTGGATTTAAAAGAAAACTCCATTCATTTTAAAGCCATAGAAGGCGACCTGACTCACTTTGAAGGGGCCTGGACATTTAAGGAACATCCCGAGGGCAACGAGGTTAGCGTAAATGTCAAGCTAAGTGTGGATATACCGGCTATAAAAAGTTTTGCCGAGCCTTATATCAGTAAAATGGTAACCCGGAATTTCGAGGCCATACTGGAGGCGATGGAGCGCCGCCTGATTTCTTCAAGGTATGCCAGTTATAAACGGGGAGATACCGCCAAAATTGCCGGGTTCGGCATCATCGGCCATCTCTATAATTTCTACCACTTAGAAAGAAGCCTCAATTTGTTAAACCCGGATTTTAAAATGCCCTCGCGGGAATTTATAGGGCAACTTTTCCACATCACGCCCTCTTTCAAACTATTCGATGTCTTAAATTTTAAATCCAAGACCGGCCAGACCGTCAACGGTTGTTTTATTGTCGCGACATTCATCCCGGATATGATAGAGAATGATATCTGGGCGGTATTTTCCAAGGTGGTCAAGGCCTGCAAGATTGCCGAGAAGCACGGCATCGGCATAGTTACCCTGGGAGGGTTTACTTCCATCGTTGCCGAAAGGACCGGACGCGAGATAGCCAGTGAGGTAAATGTCCCGGTTACCACGGGAAACAGTTTTACCGCAGCCATGGCCATAGACGGCGTGTTAAAAGCGGCCGAACTCCTGAATCTGGATTTAGCCAAGGCGAAATTGACCATAGTAGGAGGGACCGGCGATATTGGAAGTGCCTGCGCCAGGGGCCTGGTGGATAAAGTGCGGCAGATGACCATTACCGGACGCACCAAAGCCAATCTTGTGCGGATGAGAGGTGAATTAAACAAGAGAAGGAAAGCAAAGGTATTTGCTACCACTGACAATGAGGCCGCAGTCAAAGACGCGGATATCGTGATTGCCACTGCCAGCGCAGTAGCTTCTATACTGAAAATTGACCAGTTTAAACCGGGCGCAATTATCTGCGACGTAGGTTACCCTAAAAATATCTCCTACACCCAGACAAACAGGCAGGATATCTTTATTTTTTCAGGAGGCCTGGCAAAGCCGCCCACGCCTTTAGCCATCCCCTTTGACATAGGCCTGCCTTCGCCTGATACCCTTTACGGCTGTTTTTCCGAGTCCATTATCCTGGCTTTGGAAAAACGCTATGAGAATTTCAGTTTTGGCAGGGGAAACATTACGCCTGAGAAAATAGAGGAAATAAGGCAGTTAGGCAAGAAGCACGGTTTTGAAGTGGCTGACTTTTATTGGGGGGACCGGTTAGTAGATGCTACAATCATAGAAAAGGTGAAAGAAGCCATTAAGGAAAAAAGATAATCGCAGTAGCGAGAAAAAATGCCACGAAAAATTAAAAAAAGATGGTCAGGGCTATGTAGAAGAAATGACAGCGGATAAAGATACAGCATACCAAAGATTAAAAAACAGAATAATGCTGCTTTCACGGGGGATTACTCTTCCCCCCAGACATTGGTGGATACCCGTTAGACATATTCAATCTTTTTATGGCGGTGCTGGTCCAAGGGGTAGAATTTACTTTATTTCTTACGGCGGGAATGAAGATAATGTTTCGGAAATGATAAGTCTTCCTATCTATCCAAAGAATCATTATCTTGCAAGGTATGCCTTTCCTGCAAAAAGAGATAAGAAAAATATACACAATTTGTTAATTGAAAATGGAATAAAACTTATTGGAAGGTGTCCTACAAAGGCTCGTGAGATGAAATTGAGCGATGGTCGAAGTGTTGGTAAAACCGGGTTAATAAATGTGCATTGTTACGGTACCTATTCGACTACCGCATCATGGGATTGCAGATATTTTGATAATAAAGAACAGTGTAAGTATTGTACGATTGATTTAACTAAAAAATGGATTGATACGACTAATTTGTCAGATAAATATATTGTAGAGGCATTAAAACTTACTTACGATAATTCTAAAATTCGTTCTGTGACCATTACAGGTGGGACTGAAGGAACACCCGAGGAAACAGTAAGGCACCTTATTAATCTGACTGAAAAGGTTCAAGAAAGAGTCGCTATTAGTATCCATGTGCAATTCGAGCCAATCTCGGATTACGGCCTTTTTAAGGAATTATCAAGACACGTTGATTCTGTGGGGATATTTTTGGAAATCTTTGATGAAGACATCAGAAAGCGGATCTGTCCTGGAAAAGGAAGAGTTCCTAAAGAAAAATATTTTGAGAATTGGAAAGAAGCAGTTAAAATCTTTGGGCGGGGCAAGGTGGGAACTTCTTGCCTTCTTGGTTTTGGAGAAAGTTACGGCCATATCCTCAAAGATATAGAGGAGTGTATAAAATTAGGTGTTGTTGTTATGCCCTTATTGATAAGGGTAGGAAGTCCGTATTTAGGCAAAAGATTCATACCTTCTTATATTGGTAAGGAGGATGCTCTTTTAGACTTTCATATAAAAGTTGCGCAGCTATTGATAGAGAACGATCTGGGAGTAGAGATTGGTAAAGTTTCTGGTTGTATAGGGTGCATGGGGTGCTCTGCGATAATGGAAGCCTGTCAATATGTTAGAATTCGAAACAATAACATAACTTAGCCATTAAAATGACCAATTTTAGAATGTTAGCGATTGCGCTTTTTGTCGAGAGCTTCTTAGTAGCGTGTATCGCTTTATTTGTATACTTTAAAAATCCACGCTCAAGAGTAAATCTCATCTTTTGTTGCTACTCTTTTACTGGGTTTATTTTCCTTTTTTGCACGGCCATGATGTTCTTAGCTAAAGATGATTCTTCCATTATTTTTTGGGATAAAAGTGTTTATTTAGGTGTTATTTTTATGCCTCCCCTGATGTATCATCTGGGGACTCTTATTGCCAAAAAAGAAAATATTTACAAAAGATGGATAATTCTATGCTACCTAATGAGCTTGATTTTCTTGCCAATCAGCAGAACAGATTATTTCTTAAGCGGAGTATTCCGGTATAAATGGGGCGCGCATGCGATTGCGCAACCCTTACATCACCTTTTTATTTTTATTTTTTTGATATATATTATCGCTTATCTTTACATTATCTATATCCATTTTAAAAGATCAACAGCGGTACAGGAACATAATCAGGCGAAATATTATTTAATTGCCGCTGCAATCTTAATGCTTACCTCTATAGAATTTGCTCCGGCTTACAAAATTGGAATTTATCCGGTTGGCTATTTCTTTATTATAGTTTATTTAGCAATAGTGGGCTACGCTATCATCAAATACCGCCTGATGGATATTGCGGTTGCCATTACCCGCACCACTATCTTTGCAGTGCTTTTTAGCTTGGTTTTGGGTCTACCTTTTCTTTTAACTGCGTGGGGTAAAAGATGGTTGATTGAATTACTAGGCGCGAATTGGTGGATAGGTCCGGTGGTATTAATGGCTGCCTTGGGCACTTCTGGCCCTTTTATATTTTTCTATATTGAAAAAAGGGTTGTGGCAATATTATTACGCGAACAGCGACGCTACCAGGAAACCTTAAGGCATGCGGCAGTAGATATGACCCGTATCCGTAACCTGCAGAAATTACTGGATTTTATCATAAGTCTTTTTAATGATGCTGTGCGTATTACCCATTCGGCAATATATCTATTTGATGTAAAAACTGATGATTTCCTCCTTAAGGCAGACCTTAATTTAAAAAAAGAACAGCCGGATGCGATATCCAAGAAGAATCCATTAATTGCCTGGTTGGGAGAGCATAAGGAACCTTTAGTCTATGAAGAAATAAAAAGAAAATCCGAAGATAAACCCAAACCCGTTTTTTGCGAATTAGAAGAACAGATGCGCTCTTTAAATGCTACTGTAGTTGTGCCCTGCCTTCTGGAAGGTAAGCTATTGGATATTCTTATACTGGGAGATAAGCTTTCAGGAAAAATATATACCTCTGAAGATTTAGATAACTTTTTAGATTTAGCCCGTGAAGTTGCCTTAGCCACTGAAAATGCCTTACTTTACGGAAATATAGAAGAGGAGGTCAGGCAAAGGACGAAGCAACTTGTAGAGGTGCAGAACCAACTTGTCCAGGCAGAAAAACTTGCTACTATGGGTACCTTAGCAGGCGGCGTGGCGCATGAAATAAATAACCCCTTAACCGCAATATTAACCAATGCCCAGATGCTTTTGGCTGATGCCAAGTCTTTTGATGCGGACTCAAAAGAATCTCTACAATTAATAGAAGAGGCAACTCAGCGTTGCCGCACCATAGTGCAAAAATTGATGACCTATGCCAAGAGGCCATTAGAAACCGCAGAAGTATCAAAGGTAGATTTATTAAATGTCGCAAAAAAGGCGATTTCTTTCCTCGGCTACCAGTTTGGGCAGGAGAATATAAAAATAATTCTTAGCGCCAAAGACGAATCTTATCCGGTTAACGGTAACCAGAACGAATTAGAGCAGGTGTTGACAAATATCATCCTGAATGCCAGGGACGCTATAACCAAGATTAAAAAAAGCGGCAATATTTACATAAGCCTCTCAAAAAGCAATAATTCGGTATATATTGAGGTCAGAGATGAGGGCTCAGGCATACCAAAAGAGATAAGACCTAAGATATTTGACCCATTTTTTACTACCAAGGATGTTGGAAAAGGGCTTGGCCTCGGCCTTTCTATCTGCCAGGCAATTGTAGAGAAGCATAAGGGGACAATTACTGTGCAGTCTGAAGTTAACAAAGGCTCTGTTTTTACGGTAAAAATACCCAGGACAGAAGTAACCAGCACAACAAAAGAGGCTTAAAAATGGCAAAAAAAGTTCTGATAATCGACGATGAAGAGCTAGTTACAGAAAGCCTGAAGCGGCTGTTAAAAAAAGAAGGCTATAATGCGGAGATTGCCAAAAGCGGGAAAGAGGCATTGGAGAAAGTGAAAAAAACAGATTTCGGCCTTATTATTTCCGACGTGCGTATGCCTGAGATGGACGGCATTGAAACTATTAAACAGATTCGCGCCTATTTGGAAAAAACCGGTAAAAAACCCATTCCCGAAGTATTGATTACCGGATACGCGGATGCGGATAAATACGAGAATGCGAATGAACTGGAAATTGCAGACTATTTATATAAACCCTTTGATAACGCTGAATTCCTGAGAATAGTAAAGAAAATAGTTGGGTAACTAAATATATAACATTATGCCTGAAATCTTAGAAGAAAAAAGAGCATATCCGCGTGTAAAAGCTAACTTAAAAGTAGAAATGACAAAGGGCCTCTGTGCAAATTCTGTTGATCTGAGCGAAGGCGGATTAAGCTTGAGTTCAGTAGAAACCATCTCCAGCCCTACGCTTTCATTACATATTAACTTTGCCGATAAAGAGTTTGACTTTAAAACCAATGCCAAATTAGTCTGGAAGAGAAATCTAGAAGATGGTAGCTCGCTGTATGGAATGGAGTTTGTTAATCTCAATGAAATCCAGAAAAAATCCCTGCGTGAAGAATTGATTAAAATCCAGACCCGCGGCTTATTGGAGAGCATTAGAGATATAGAAACAAGAAAACAAGTTTCTGATTTCTTTTTACAGGATGTACTGTCTTATATAAATGAAATCATCGCCCTTGTTCCTTATTTGTCCAAACAAGATTATTCTATGGAATTAGAAAAAAAGTTAGACCGGATAAATACGCAGATTTTATTAAAAGGTTATTGCTTAGAAGAACTGCTATCGGATCACACGGTGATGCAAAGGGTTAAAGATAATTTCAGGCAACTGGCGGGTGCGTGGGTTTATAAAAGCGCGATTGTAAAACGCGGATTTGAAAAACCAAGCGGTCATCCTGAAGATTATAAAATGCTAGAGATTATCTATGATAATAAGCCTATCTCCAGTAATATGGGGGTATATTTTGACAATAACTTCTTGAAAAGCCCTTATGCCGTTGCTGTCAGGATACGTAAAAACCGCATTAGGGAATTATTGGAAAAATTTATCGGCGAAACAAAATTAAACAAGTTTAATATATTTAATATTGCCTGTGGCTCCTGTCGGGAAATCCTTGAGTTATTACCGAATTTAGCCACCAGGAGCTCCATTCTCTTTACTTGCCTTGATTGGGATGAAGAAGCGCTTAAATTCTCCCAGTATAAACTTTTACCTGTTAAGTCTAAGAATATAGATTTCAAATTTGTTAAAGAAGATGTTATGAATTTAATAAAAAATGAAAAAGATACTCAACAATTTAGTGGGCAAGATCTAATTTACAGTATTGGCTTAATTGATTATTTACCAGATAGAGTTTTAAAAAAACTAATACAGATTCTATATGAACTTTTACAAAAAGGTGGAAAACTTATCTTAACCCATAAAAACAAGGAAAAAACATTTCCACCTATTCCTCCGGATTGGTTTTGTGATTGGGAATTCGTGCCACGGGATAGGGAAGGGGTAATAAAGTTATTTTATAATTGCGGAATCTCTAAATTTTCGCTTTCAACACAATCCGATGATTTCGGCTATGTGTATTATTTTACACTAACCAAATTATAGGGATAACAGGGAGGACTTAGCATGGCAAAAAATATTCTGGTAATTGATGACGACCAATTAGTAGTCAAGACTTTATCCAGATACTTAAAAACTTACGGTTACAAGATTGAAACTGCGGTTAGCGCAGAGGAGGCAATTGCGAAAGCCGAAGCAATGCCCTTCGATTTAATTATCTCTGATATCCGGATGCCGGGAATGAACGGCCTTGAAACACTAAAAAGATTAAGGTCTATTTTCCAAGATAAACACGCAATTAAAATCCCGGAAATTATTATTACCGGTTATGCCTCTGATGAAAACCAAAAAGAAGCGGAAAAAATGGGGATTAGCAATTATATTTATAAGCCATTTGAAGTAAATGTATTTTTAGATGCCGTAAAGAGGAGCTTAGGGGAATAGTATGCAGATTGAGTCAAATATCTATATCCATAAAGAGCCGGCTGAGGTGTACGCCACGGTAAAGAACATTGAGACATACCCGCGTTTTATGCTAAATGTGGAAGATATTCGGGTGATTGACTTTGATGCCGGGAAAAGGATGAGCGAATGGAAAGTTACTGTTAATGAAACGCCGTTAATCTGGCAACAGGAGGATAGCTTTAGCGACAATGATTATAAAATAGATTTTAAATGTCTAAAGGGTGACCTGGCGCATTTTGAAGGTTTTTGGAAGATTCAACAGGAAAACGGTTTAAGCAAGCTTAGCTTTTGTATAACATTAGATTGGACAGGAGCCCTCGCCATCCGCTACAACAATGAATTTATCAATCGTAAAGCTCAAGCCGTCATTAAAGCAATGTTACGCGCGTTTAAGCGCCGGCTGGAATCCGGTATTGAGGCGGTAAAAGGGGATACGATTGTCAGTGAAGTCATAACCTATAAAAACAGAGAGGGAAAGAATATAGTTGGTTTTTTTGACCACTTACGCATTTGGTCCAAGTATACGCCGTTCATTATTTTACCGCCGGGTTATGGGGAAACTAAACGCGATACCCTTTCTACGTCGTACTACCTGGTTAAAAATGGTTTTAACTGTCTCCGTTACGATGCTACTGACCATGTCGGAGAAAGCGATGGGGAAGTGGTAAACGCAACCTTGCCGAAGTTAAAAAAAGATTTACTATCCACGATAGATTACATTCAGCACAGGTTTGGCGCGAACAAGGTGACAGTAGTGGCAACGAGCCTTGCCAACCGGACAGCCCTTAAAGCTGCCAGCGAAGACAGAAGGATTCACTTTCTTGTCGGCTTAGTTGGAGTGGTAAATGTCCAGGAAACATTAAAGTCAATTTATAAAGAAGATATGGTCTCAGCGTTCTTAAAAGGTGAGCGGTGGGGGCCCACCGATATTTTTGGCCTCAAGGTGAGTTTTGAGAATTTTCTTGAAGCTGCGGTTAAGGACGGATTCCACACGTTAGAAAGCACGCTTAATGACGTGAGCAAGCTGGATATACCTATAGTTTTTCTTGTGGCTGAAAATGATATATGGGTTAGGGCTGAGGAAGTGCAGCTGGTTTTTGAAAAAACAAAAGGCAAAATAAAAGAATTCCATATTATACCGGATGTTATGCATAAACTCCAAGAAAATCCGAAGGCCGCACGTTTGGTTATGAAGCAGATTGTAGCTAGCTGCATGAAATATGCTTTGAATAAGCTTATAGACATAGACCAAATTATTGAGCCTAATATGCGGGAAATCGCAGTGCAGAGTCGCCTGGAAAAGGAACGTTTACGGTTACGCGATATTTTTACGCTTAGCTCTGAACGGGATTTCTGGGGTGAATACCTGGTTAGTTTTAGCATCATCTATAAAGTACCGGAATACAAAGAATACTTAACACTGCTGTATGAACTTATCGGCGGTATGAAAGACGGTGATTATGTCTTAGACGCCGGCTGCGGAGTAGGATATTTTGGAGCTTGGCTTATTAACGAGATTATCAAGGCCAATAGGTCAGCGAAGAAGAACTTTAATTTGTATTCACAATCCTATTACTATGCGGTTGATTTTGTGCAGTCTGCGCTTCATACTGCGCGCATCCAGCATGAAAGCATCAAGAATATGTTTTTGCAAGATATGGGGCATTCTGATAAATTCAATACGTTTTTTCCTGCTAAATATGAGGAATGCGATCTGAACTTTGACTTGCCGTATGAAGATAGCCAATTTGACAAAATATGCTGCAGCCTGGTGTTATCGTATCTAACCGAGCCGCTTTTGACAACCCGAGAGCTATTGCGCGTTTTAAAACCGGGTGGGAGTCTTGTTATCTCGTCCCTAAAGCCATTTTCAGATTTATCAGAAATTTACCGTAAATTTATCACAATAGGCAAAACTGAGCAGGACATTATTGAGGCGCGCAGGTTATTGAGTGAGGTAGGAAGGATTAAACAGAAGGAAGAAATGGGTCATTACCGCTTTTTTAGCGAGAGAGAGCTTAAATTTTTGCTTTTAGCTGCTGGCGGAAAAAGAGTAAAGGTCTATCGGTCTTTAGGTAATCAGGCAAACATTGCTGTTGCAGTTAAGGAGAAATAAATATATGTGGTATTTCCCCGCAAGTGCTTTGATTAATGGCATTACGTTGACGCTACTGGGTCTATTTGTTTTGATACGGAATAGATGGACGCTACAGGACATCACCTTTCTTGTTTTTTGCTTTTTTATTTCTTTCTGGAGCTATACCTACTTTCTCTGGCAGATTTCAACTAAAACCCAGGATGCATTGTTCTGGTGCAAGATGTTGATGTTCGGAGCTATTTTTATCCCCGTTGCTTATTTTCATTTTATTACCGTTCTCCTCAACAAACAGGCCAAGAATGAAAGAATGATTTATTTTGGGTATGTTCTTGCAATGCTTTTTGCGATTTTGAATTTTACTCCACTCATAGTCAAAGATGTTCAGCCGCGTCTTAAGTTTTATTTTTGGCCCACTGCCGGAGCTGCTTATAAGTACTTTCTTGTTTATTTTGTGGCTTACTGTATCATTGTGGCTTATCTCCTCTTCAAAGAAGCAAAAACTTCTATTGGGGCAAGAAGGAATCAGCTAGTTTATGTCTTAGTCGGCACCTTATTAGGATATATAGGAGGTGCTACAAATTTCCCGCTTTGGTATGATATAAAAATTTATCCTCTGGGGAACATTCTCTCATCAGTGTATGTGGGTTTGGTAGCGTACGCAATCTTTCGCTACCGCCTTATGGATATTAATGTCGCCATCACGCGCACTGGTATCTTCGTAGCGGTTTACACCCTGGTTCTTGGCCTTCCTTTTGCCGTGGCTATTTGGCTTAAAAGCTGGTTGATTGAATTATCAGGATCTGGATGGTGGATGCTGCCTTTGGGCCTGATGGCAGTTTTAGCTACTGTAGGGCCGTTTATCTATATCTATGTGCAGCGCAGGGCAGAGGCCCGCCTGCTTAAGGAGCAGAGGCGCTACCAGCAGATCTTAAAGCAGGCCTCGCTTGGCATGACCCGCATACGCAATTTACACAAACTCCTGGACTTAATTACCCACATTGTTACCAAGACCGTTAAAATCTCCTATGCGGCAATTTATCTCTATAACAAGCAGAGCGATGAATACGTGCTGCAGATATCTCGCGATAAGGGAAGGATGTCAATACCCAGCCTGTCTTCCAATAACCCTTTAATCTCTTGGATTGTAAACAGGCGCGAGCTCCTGCTTTATGAAGAGGTTAAACGCCAGGCGCAGGATTATTTTGATGCTGACTATAAGCGGTTAGAAGAAAACATGCGCCTCTTAACCGCCTCAATGATTATACCCAGCTTCCTTGAGGATAAATTCATGGGCTTTATCGTCCTGGGTGACAAACTCTCAGGCCAGATCTATACCCCCGAAGACCTAAGTGTCTTCCAGGTCCTGGCCAGCCAGGCAGCGCTTGCCATTGAAAACGCGCAATTCTACGAAGAGGCAAAAGAGATGCAGGAGCAGATAGGACAAGCTGAAAAGATGGCTACCATAGGGACCATGGCAGACGGCCTATCGCATCAGATAAATAACCGCTTTTACGCGCTCTCATTGATTGCCGGAGACACCGTAGATACCATCAAAATGACCGACACCTCCCAGTGCAGTCCAGAAGTAAAACAGATGATTGGCGATATAAACCATGCCCTCCAGCGCATCCAGACTAACGTTATGCAGGGTGGAGAGGTAGTAAAGGGCATCTTAAAATACACCAGAAAAGGCGAAGAGGGGTTGTCAGCAGTCAACCTGGATGAGATCCTTGACGGAACAATAGAGATGGTGCAGTATAAAGTAAAACTCTCTGAGATTGACATCGTCCGTGACTATCCCAAAGATATACCAAAAATAAATGGTAATCTCGTACAACTCCAGGAGACCTTCTTTAACTTCATTGACAATGCCTATGATGCTATTGTTGAGCGCAAGACTACACTCAAAGAAGAAGGCTATCGCGGCAGAATCACTATCTCAGCGCATCCCAAAGACACTATCATGGAAATTGTAGTAGAAGACAACGGCATGGGCATGCAGGACGACCAGGCAAAAAAGCTCTTTACGCCCTTTTTTACCACCAAGACCTCATCTCGCAAAGGCACAGGGCTGGGCCTATACGTAGTCAGGCGCATCATCACAGATATGCACAAGGGCAAAATCACCTTTGAATCAGACTATAAAATCGGCACCAGGTTCATACTGGAGCTGCCGATTGCAAAATAAATTTACCCCGTTACACCCGGAAAGCCCCGCTTTTCAAAGTGGGGATGAATGGGGGTGTAACGGGGCTTGCTGAATTTGTTGACAATTTAATTAAATAGAGTTATCTTAAACAAGAAAGGAAGAAAGATGGCAAGATTATTAATTGTGGATGATGAAGTCGATGTAAGGGAATTTGCGGCTAATTTCTTCCGTAAGCGCAAAATCGAAGTAACTACCGCTTCCAACGGAGAAGAGGCGCTGAGCCTGCTGGAAAAACAGAAAGCAGATTTGATATTATTGGACATTAAGATGTCCGGGATCGACGGTATAGAAACCCTGCGGCGCATCAGGGAACGGGACAAGGACACCAAGATAATCATGGTTACCGGCAGAAAGCCGGAAGACGAAGAGTCCTTTGAAAAATGCCGCGAACTCGGCGCTACGGATTACATCCATAAGCCGCTGAAACTGGATGAACTGGAGAGGATAGTTCTAGGAAACCTTAAGAATGTTACCTAATAACGATGGCTATTGATTATAAAAAAGAGCTCGAGGGTGCGGCAAAAAGCATGATCCTGGTGCATGAGCCGGATACCCTGATAAGAATGATCGCGCGTATGATGGTGCAGAAGATCAAGGTAAGCCACGCAGGCATATTATTGCACCATCAGGACAGGGACACTTATATCCTGACGGTCTCCCGCGGTGCCGCCGGTTTAAAAATACCAACGGGATTTGCCCGCATGGATGCGGATAACCCCCTCATCCGTTTCTTCAGGGAAAGGGTTGACAGGCAGATTCTTAACGACGGAGCAGTAGTCTATGAAGAGGCAAAAAAATTATTAACTAAGAATATCGGAGCACAAGCCAAGCAGCTGCTCAAAGGCACGCTCTATCAAATGGAAATATTCGAAGCGGCGGTCTGTATCCCCAGCTACTTCAGGGAGGACCTTATGGGCGTGCTTTTATTAGGCAGCAAAAAAGATGGCGGAAGGTTCGCCCAGGATGAGCTGGATTTCTTTGTTGCCCTGGCTTCGGACGTGGCTATGGCGATAAGAAACGCGAGGCTCTTTAAAGAATTGGAACTGGAACTGGAAAGAAAACAACGCCTCTTTATCCATACCACCGTTGCCTTGACAGCTGCGATAGACGCTAAAGACCACTACACGCACGGCCATACTGCGAGAGTGACAAACTTAAGTTTAGAGATTGCCAGGAAGCTGATGCAGAAAAATAAAGAGGGCCTCCCGAAAAAATTCCTGGAGCACCTGCATATAGCCAGCCTCCTGCATGATATCGGAAAAATCGGGGTCCCGGAAGCGATATTAAATAAAGAAGGGCCGTTAAGTGAAGATGAGAGGAAAAGGATGCAGGAGCATCCTGCGATAGGCACGACAATATTGCAACCTATAAAAGAACTGGAAGACGCTATATTGGGTGTCAAATATCATCATGAAAAATACGACGGCTCAGGATACCCCGATGGGCTTAAAGGCAGCCAGATACCTTTGATTGCCTCCATTATCTCGGTGGCTGATACCTTCGATGCCATGACCACAGACAGGCCATACCGCCACGGATTATCTAAAGAGGAAGCGGTAAGAGAGATAGAACGCGTAAGCGGCAGGCAACTCGACCCCGAGATAACAGGAGCCTTTATTGAACTCTTCCGGGAAAACAAAATCTAACCCTTATGCCCTCCAAACGTATAATCTTAATGTATATTTCGGAAATCTCAGGCCACCACAGCGCGACCCTGGCCATAGAAAAAGCAATCCGGATATTATCTCCCCATGCGGAAATCTTAAATATCAACGCCTTTAGTTATACCAACCCTATCTCGGAGAAAATCGTCAACCGGCTCTATATGGGCGTGATTAAAAGGGCGCCGAAAATCTGGGACTACCTTTACGACAACCCCGGCGTGGTAAAAAATATAGAAAGGCTCAAGGAAGCAGTACATAAGTTCAACTCGCCTAAGCTAAAAATGCTGTTTGACAGGTTTAAACCCGATGCCGTGCTCTGCACGCAGGCCTTTCCCTGCGGCATGGTCGCAGATTTTAAAAAAACCTATGACTCCGCTATCCCCCTGATAGCGGCGCTTACCGATTACATCCCGCATTCCTATTGGATTTATGATAAGGTAAATTATTATATCGCCCCTTCGGAAGAAGTGGCCCACCGCCTGATGAAGAAGGGCGTCGCGCACCATAAGATAAAGACCCTGGGTATCCCGTTTGACACCGGGTTTAACGAAACGCAGGATACCGCGAAAGTCCTCCAGAAATTTAAATTAGAACCCGGGTTGCCGACGGTATTGATTATGGGCGGAGGCCAGGGCCTCGGGCCTATAAAAACAATTGTCAGGTCTTTAGAAAAAGTTAAAAAAGAAATTCAGGAGATAATCGTTTGCGGCACGAACAAAAAGCTTTATAAATCCCTGAAGCGGAAGATTAAAAAATATAAAAAGAAGATTTTGTTTTTCAGATATGTGCATAATATTAATGAATTGATGAGCATCGCAGATATTATTATTACTAAACCCGGAGGCGTAACTACAGCAGAGGTCTTAGCCAAAAATATACCCATGATTATTGTCAAGCCTCTGCCCGGACAGGAGACAAACAACACTGCGTACCTTACGGCAAAAGGAGCAGCAGTTAAGGTCGATAAGCCAAAGGATACTTATCTGGTGGTTGAAGACCTGTTAGCCGATGCCTCTAAGCTGCGCAGAATGAGCGAATCCGCTAACCGCATAGCTAAGCCCGGCGCCAGTTTAGATATTGCAAAACTTTTATTGGAATTATAGCTGTGTTTGATTACGCACTATACCGAATCGGTCAATTTATTGCTTTAGCGCTGCCTCTTAAGATAGGCTATAAGATAGCGATATTTGTCTCGGATTTACATTATATCTTTGCCCGGGGTGACCGTCGGGATGTAAAAAGAAACCTAAAGGTAATATTCCCGGAAAAGTCAGATAGAGAAATTAGAAACATTCGTATACGAATGTTTAGAAATTTTGCCAAATATCTGGTGGATTTCTTCCGTTTCCAAAAAATAGACAAGGAATATGTAAAAAAGAATATCTGCATAGAAAATAGCCGATATTTTGACGAAGCGCTCTCAAAAGGAAAAGGCGTAATTGTCTTAAGCGCGCATATCGGAAACTGGGAATTAGGCGGGTTAGCGGTCAGCCTTTCAGGATATCCCTTATGGGCGGTTGTACTTGCGCATAAGGATAAAAAGGTAAATGCATTTTTCGACCGTCAAAGAGGAAGTAAAAGTAAAGGTATGAAGGTCATACCGATGGGAATTGCAGTAAGGAAATGCTTTGAGGTATTTAAGCAGAATGAAATGGTAGCATTGGTGGGTGACAGAGATTTTAATGAAAATGGCACTGCCTTAGATTTTTTTGGCAAGGCTTCTTATTTTCCTCAAGGCCCCGCGGTTTTTTCTCTTAAAACAGGAGCCAGTATTGTGCCGACTTTTATGGTTAGGAATAGAGATGACAGTTTTACGTTAAAAATAGAGAAGCCAATTGAGTTTAATCCGAGCGGCAATAAAGAGAAAGATTTGTTGGAAATAATTTCACGCTACAAAATTATTTTTGAGGATTATATCCGTAAATACCCTGACCAGTGGTATATGTTCAGGAGGTTCTGGATAGCATGAAAACTTGTGTTATAATACCCACATACAACGAAGCCAAAGAAATAAGCGGATTAGTAAAGAAAATATTGGAACAGGGCTTAGAAGTTCTGGTTGTAGATGACGGCTCAATAGATAATACTGCCGAAATCGCTGCGAATAACGGCGCGGCCGTCTTAAGAAACTATGATAATCAAGGCAAAGGCGCCTCTTTGATTAAGGGTTTCAATTACGCCTTAAACAATGGTTTCGATGCTGTAATCACAATGGACGGAGATGGCCAGCATCAGCCGCAAGACATACAACATTTTATCCATCTGGCTAAAAATTCCGATAGCGCAATATTTATCGGCAACAGGATGCTAAAAACTAAACCTATGCCTTGGTTGCGCCTTCTGACTAATAAATTTATGTCCCGGTTAATCTCTGCAATCGCAAAACAAGATATTCCTGATTCGCAATGCGGTTTTAGGCTAATTAAGGGAGAGGCGTTAAAGAGGCTGAACCTAAAAACCTCCAGATATGAGACTGAATCAGAAATATTAATTGAATCTTCCCGCTTAGGATTTAAGATTGAATCTGTGCCCATTAGAACCGTGTATTCCGGCCAGAAGAGCCAAATTAGGCCCTTTAGCGATACCTTAAGATTTATAAGATTTATTATGAAGGAATTATGAATTACGAAATCTTAAGAAAACGCATGGTCGATGAACAGCTTACCCCCAGAGGAATAAAAAATAAAAATGTGTTAGAGGCATTTAGTAATGTAGAGCGGCATAAATTTATCCCGGAAGATTCAAGAAGCAGCGCTTATGCAGATTTTCCCGTCCCGATAGGAGAGGGACAGACCATATCGCAGCCCTATATCGTTGCTTTAATGACCGAATGCTTAAGTTTAACCGGCCAGGAAAAGGTATTGGAGATAGGCACCGGCTCAGGATATCAGGCAGCGATATTAGCAGGGTTGGCAAAAGAAGTTTATAGCGTTGAGCGGTTTGGGAAATTAGCGCAAAGCGCCCAAAAAACGCTTGATGAGCTGGGTTATACAAATATTAAAATAAAAGTCGGGGACGGGACTTTAGGCTGGCCGGAAGAGGCGCCCTTTGACAGGATTATTATCACAGCGGCAAGCCCAAGGATTCCTCTGCCCTTAACTGAGCAGTTAAAAGAAGACGGTAAACTCATTTTGCCCCTGGGCGAAAGTTTCAGCCAGGCGTTAACTTTAGTCGAAAAGAAAAACGGCAAGCTTGAATCAGTCCAGGTCTGCGGCTGCGTATTCGTGCCGTTAGTGGGGAAATACGGATGGGGAAACGAGCATGCTTAATATTATAATACACTGGTTGAAAGATATACCGAAAGAGGTTGTCGTAATAATCGTGGGGGCGTTCCCTATTACGGAAGTAAGAGGCGCGATTCCCCTGGCATTATATTACGGGATGTCCTGGAGCAAGGCTTTCTGGCTATCGGTTTTAGGCAACGTCAGTTTTATCGCACCCGCACTTTTTCTTTTTGAACCGGTATCCAGCCGCTTAAGAAAGTTTAAACCCTGGTCGCGTTTCTTTGACTGGCTTTTTGAGCGCACGAAAAAGAATGCCGATACCATACAAAAATACGAGGCTCTGGGGTTGGCGATATTTGTTGCGGTCCCGCTTCCCATGACAGGCGCCTGGAGCGGTGTGATAGCCGCATCATTATTTAAAATCAGATTCAGATATGCTTTTGTGGCTATAGTAGCGGGCGTCCTTGGCGCGGGATTAATCGTTTTAACCCTCTGCACCCTGGGAATAATCAGCTGGAAGGCGGTCGTGCATTGATACAGGTATATACGGGTAACGGAAAAGGAAAAACCACCGCAGCATTGGGCTTGAGCTTAAGGGCAGCCGGAGCAGGCCTGAGGGTATATATAGGACAGTTTATAAAGGGCAAGGATTATAGCGAACTGAAGGCCTTAAGAAAAATTAAAAATATAAAGGTTGAGCAGTTCGGAAGAGGCTGTTTTATCAAAAACCCGCCTGCTAAAAAAGATATAGAACTGGCAAAGCAGGGATTAGAGAAGATAAAGAAAATCATCTCTCAAAGAATTTACGATATGGTAATACTGGATGAAATTAATATTGTGCTTAAACTAAAACTTTTAGAATTGAGGGATGTCATCGGCCTTATTGAGAAAACACCAAAAAATTTAGAATTAATCTTAACCGGCAGGGGAGCGCCGCGCCAGATTTTAAATATAGCTGACCTAGTCAGCGAAATCAAAGAAGCAAAGCACTATTTCAGAAAAGGCGTAAAAGCAAGGAAGGGAATTGAATTTTAAGGGGACAGCGACTATTTTATATTCTTCTTTAGCCAAAGAGCGGCAAGAAAAAATAGTCGCTGTCCCTAATAAATTTCTTGACAAAAATAAAAATAGAATTATAATTAAATTGTTCTTTAGAAAATAAGTGTATAGGTGCAGGGAAGTCTGTAAAAATCAGACACAGTCCCGCTGCTGTAAGGAGGGACGAAATTCCGCGGTAAACCACTGGTGATAAGCCGGGAAGGTGCGGAAGAGTAGGGTGATCTCCGAGTCAGAAGACCTGCCTATATTAAGGTAATGCCTCGTGGTCAGGGCCAAGTAATATTAGGGTGCAACCCGCCATTCTTACGGCGGGTTTTTTATTTTTATGAAAAACACAGTCCCGATAATAGTTTTTATCTTCTTATTCTTAAGCAGGTCAGAAGCCGCATCAAGATATATTTCTCTGGCTCCCTCAACTACGGAGATCCTTTTTGCGCTAGGTCTTGATGAGGAGATTGTAGGGGTAAGCTCTTATTGCAATTACCCCGAGGAGGCGCAAACCAAACCCAAGGTAGGAGATTTCAGTAACCCCAATATAGAAAAGATACTCTCCTTGAAGCCGGATTACATCTTTTGTACCGGGTTAGAACAGGCAAAGACCGTCCATGAGCTCAGCCGACTGAAATTAAATGTTTACGTGGCCGACCCTTCCAATATGGAAGAGTTATTTAATACAATCAGCGAGATAGGCCGGATTACCGCCAGAAGAAATGAAGCCAGTCAGCTTATCAATAAAATGCGCGATGATATAACCGCTATCAGCGAGAAGGTAAAACTTATGCCGCAGCAAAAAAGGGTGCGGGTGTTCATTGAAATCTGGCATGACCCCCTGATGACTGCGGGAAAAGGCTCATTTGTCGATGAGCTAATTATCCTGGCCGGCGGAATCAATATCGCTAGAGACACAATAAGGCCTTATTCTGATTTTAGCGCGGAGAAAGTAATAGATTTGAATCCGCAGGTAATGATTTTAGCCTATATGGATAAGGAGCCGCCCTTGAAATTAGTGGAGAGCCGTTTTGGCTGGGCTGATATTGAAGCAGTAAAGAATAAAAGGGTCTTTAATGACATTGACCCGGATATCCTGCTTAGGCCCGGACCGAGAATTACTGAAGGCTTGAAAAAACTCTATAAGAAGCTATACCCTTAAGATGCGCTTGAAGAAAAGCCTACCTATATTGCTTTTATTTTTAGTTGCCGCTGTAGTCATAGGTTTTATTAAAGGCGCAGTAAATATTCCGCTTAGCCAGCTATCATTTAAAGAAAACCAGACTATCCTTAATCTGAGGCTGTTAAGGATAGCTGCCGCGGTTCTTGCCGGAAGCGGGCTGGCAGTATCAGGCATTGCACTGCAGGCAATATTGCGCAATCCTTTGGCTGAGCCGTATCTGTTGGGCACCTCCAGCGGAGCAGGCCTGGCTGCGGTAATAGCGGTTATTCTGGGTATCTCAAGGATTTATATGCCCCTGGTTGCTTTCCTGGGAGCGGTAGCCAGCATTATCATCGTCTATACCTTGAGCCGGGAAGGCGCAAAAGTTGCGGATAGATCCCTGATCCTCTCCGGAGTAATTATTTCCGTTGCTTTCTCCTCAGTGATCGTGTTTTTGGTTACCCTCTTCGGCAATGAAACTATGCATGAGATGAACTGGTGGCTGTGGGGAAGCCTGCAAGTTTATGATTATAAGCTGCTGATACTGGTAGCTATCCCGGTGGTATTGGGGATAGGCGCAATATATATATTTAGCCAGGACTTAAATGCTATCAGCGCAGGAGAGGAAGAGGCAATTCATCTCGGGATTGATACGCAGAACATAAAGAAAATTATTATTCTCATTACTGCCCTGATTACCGCCAGCCTTATCTGTATTTGCGGGATAATCGGATTCGTAGGCCTGATTGTGCCGCATATAATGCGCCTGGTCGTGGGTCAAAACCACAAGGCTCTTATTCCGACCACCTGCCTGGCAGCCTCGGTTTTTATGATTACCTGCGATACCTTAGCGCGCACGCTTTTTGCTCCTCTTGAAATACCTATTGGAGTAATCACAGCCATAATCGGTGCGCCGGTATTTATTATCTTACTTAGAAGGGTTAAACGGGCCTGATGAGCGCTTTATTTAAAATCGATAATCTGTGCGGCGGCTACCATAAAACAAGCGTAATTAAAGGCGTCTCTATGGATATCAACGCCGGTGATTTTCTGGGAATCATCGGCCCCAACGGTTCAGGTAAAACCACGCTTTTCCGCCTCTTAACCCGCGTACTTGGGGTCTCTTCGGGAAGCCTGTATTTTGAGCAAAAAAACGTCCCGGCCATGGATCTGAAGGAATTCTGCCGGAAGGTGGCCTTTGTAGCCCAGGATAGCGTCACTGACTTTTCTTTTACGGTGATGGAGATAGCCTTGATGGGCAGAATACCGCATCTAAAACGCCTGCAATTTGAGACCAAAGAAGACATACGCATTGCCGAAGAGGCACTCCGTCTAACCGATACCCTGAGCTTAAAAGACAAGCGTATTGATGAGTTAAGCGCAGGAGAAAGGCAGCGGGTAATGATTGCCCGGGCACTAGCCCAGGAGCCTAAGCTCTTATTTCTGGATGAGCCGACATCTCACTTAGATATAGGCCATCAGATACAGGTGCTGGATTTATTAAAGAAGCTCAATCGCCGTAATGACCTTACCATCGCAATGATCCTGCATGATTTAAACCTTGCCAGCGCCTATTGCAACCGCATCGTTTTATTGGACAAAGGAATTATTTTTAAAGAAGGCAAACCGGAAGAGGTCCTGACCTATCAGAGTATCGAGGCGGTGTATAAAACCGTTGTTTTAGTGAATGAGAATCCCATAACCCACAAGCCAAACGTGGTTTTAGTCCCGCGGGAGCAATAATGATAACCAGGTTGATTTTGATCCGTCACGGCATAACCGGCTGGAACAAGCAGAAGAGATACTGCGGCCGTAAGGATATATCTTTGAGCAGTGAAGGAAAAATTCAGGCTGCGAAATTGCGCCGGAGATTACGATCTGTCAGCTTCGACAGGGTTTATTCCAGCGACCGAAAGCGCGCCATGCAAACCGCAAGGATAATCTTTAAGGGTTTTAAAATAACCAGGATAAAAGGATTGAAGGAGCTTAATTTCGGGATGCTTGAAGGATTAACTCACGAACAAATCATGAAAAGGCACGCGCTTATTTACCAGAAGTGGCTAAGGGATCCTTTCCGCAACCACATCCCCGGTGCAGAGACGATGAGCGCATTTAAAAAGAGGGCGAATACCGCCATAAAAAAGATTGCTCGTCTTCATCCCGGGGAAACTATCGCTATAGTCTGCCACGCAGGCACAATAGCTATATATGTCTACAGCATATTAAAAGGCAGGAATTTTTGGCGTTATGTCCCCTCCGCGGGAACTATAACTGTAGTCGAGTATAAGAACGGAAAGCCAAAAATAAAGCACAGGGACGGTTCTCAAGTTGAAGCAGAACTGTCCCCCGGGAAGGGACAGTTTAAGATTGGGTTGAGAACCGTCCCTAAAAAGGAATAGATGGGTAAAATAATTTTGATTTTAGGCGGGGCAAGGAGCGGCAAAAGTAGCTATGCCTTAGAAATAGCAAAAAAAAGGCATAAAAAAGTGGCTTTTATTGCTACCTGTGAACCTCTGGATAAAGAAATGGAAAAGCGCATTGCGGCCCATAAAAATCTTCGGCCGAAAAAATGGCAGACCTTTGAAGAATCCAAGGATATCTATGGGTTATTAAAGAGAATGGGGGCCGGATTCGAACTCATTATTATAGACTGCCTAACGCTTTGGGTTTCTAATCTTTTACTAAAAGGCCAAAGGGAAAAAAGGCTGGTGGATGAAATACAGAGAATTCTTGATTTATTAAAAAAGATTAAGGCCAAATCCGTAATCGTATCCAATGAGGTAGGCTTAGGGATCGTTCCCGGAAATAAGCTCTCCAGGGATTTTAGGGATATCGCTGGAAAGATAAACCAGTTAGTAGCAAAAAGGGCGGAAGAAGTAATTTTTATGGCCTCCGGCTTACCCCTAAAAATAAAAGGATAAAAGAATTATGGACGAGATAAAACAAATTACCCAAAAAATAACTGGAGTTGATTTTAAACTTATGGATGAGGCGCAAAAAAGATTAGATAATCTTACCAAGCCCCGGGGAAGCCTGGGTAGGTTAGAAGAACTGGCTAAACAAATAGTAGGAATAACTGCTAAAGAAAACCCCGAGTTTAAAAATAAGGTAATTTTTATACTGGCAGCAGACCACGGGGTAACAGAAGAGGGAGTAAGCGCATACCCTAAAGAAGTCACTGCGCAAATGGTTTATAATTTCCTGGAAGGCGGCGCAGGCATAAATGTCCTGGCAAATCATATTGGAGCGCGCGTGGTGGTCGTTGATATGGGCATCTGCTGCGACCTTAAACCTCACCCGCTACTGGTAATTAAAAAAATAAATTACGGCACAAAAAATATGGCCAGGGGCCGGGCAATGACCAGGGAAGAAGCGGTAAAATCGATTCGTGCCGGGATTGAGATATTTGAAAATGAGTTTAAGCGCGAAATTAATATTATAGGGACAGGAGAGATGGGAATCGGAAATACAACCGCTTCCAGTGCCATAACAGCAATCTTTACAAAAAAACCAGTGGAAGATGTTACAGGTAGAGGAACAGGGATCAATGATGAGATACTGGAAAATAAGGTCATGGTGATAAAAAAATCCCTGTCAGTCAACAAACCTAACCCTTCTGACCCCATAGATGTCTTAGCAAAAGTAGGAGGCTTTGAGATAGGCGGCCTGGCAGGTATAATTCTAACAGCTGCTTCCAAAAGAATTCCGGTAGTAATTGATGGATTTATATCTAGCGCAGCAGCATTGATAGCTTTTCAGATTGAACCTAAAGTAAAAGATTGTATGATTGCCAGTCACGTATCAGCGGAAAAAGGACATAAGGTTATTCTGGATTATTTGGGCCTTAAGCCGCTTTTTGACCTGGATTTAAGGCTCGGCGAAGGAACCGGCGCTGCCTTGGGCATAAATATAGTAGAGGCAGCGACTAAAATCCTAACCCGGATGGCTACCTTTAAAAGCGCGAATGTCTCCGAGAGGAAAAAATGATGGACAGTTTCTTATTGGCAGCGCAATTCTTGACCATTCTGCCGCTTAAAATAAAAGGGGTTACTGAAGAAAAGATAGCCAGCGCAATGGTATATTTTCCCGTTGTCGGATTGCTTTTTGGGCTTATGCTTTGGGGGATAAATGCCTTGTTATACATTTTAAATTTTCCTGCCCTGGCCATAAACATAATCTTGACGATTGCCTTGATTATAATCACCGGAGGGATACATCTGGATGGCGTTTCGGATACAGTGGATGCCTTAGCAAGCGGAAAAGCAAAGGAACGCATGCTTGAGATTATGCGCGACCCGCATATCGGGGTAATGGGGGTGTTAAGTCTGATAAGCATTATACTTTTAAAAATCTCTTTACTTTCTTCTGTGAGCGTCTCATCAAAACCCATAGCCCTTCTTTTAATGTGCGCTTTAAGCCGCTGGTCAGCGGCGTGGGTAATATTTTTATTTCCCTATGCCCGGCAGGAGGGAAAGGCCAGGGTATTTATTCAGGGCATGAATTTAAAGATTTTTATACTTTCATTAATAGTAACTTTTATATTTGCGTTTGCCATATGGCGGGTGAAGGGCTTACTTGTCTTATTAATCATTGCCGGCTGCAGTTATTTAAACGGAAAAATTATCGCCAGAAAAATCGGCGGTATAACCGGTGATACGCTGGGGGCGAACATCGAGTTCACGGAAATCATTGCTTTATTCATTGTTTGTATCGGCTAAAAACACCTGGCGCTTATCGGTGTTGCGCCAGTGTGCCCTTCTGGACAAGGAGGCGGGGATGGATAATATTGCGGCAATATCTTCCTGGAGCGGCGGCAAAGACAGCTGCCTTGCCTGCTATAAGGCAATGAGAAACGGTTATCAGATAAAATATCTATTGAATTTTATCTCTAAAGAATATAAACGTTGTTGCTTTCACGGTATTGAAGGAGACCTTTTGAAATTGCAAGCTAAACTTATGGAATTACCACTTGTTCAAAAAGAAGTAAGTGCTGATATGCAAAAGTATGAGGAGGAATTTAAAGAAGCGGTAACTGAATTAAAGGCCCAGGGTATCAGAAAAATGGTCTTTGGAGACATATATTTATTAGACCATATGAATTGGGTTGAGCGCGTCTGTAAGGATATGGATATTGAGCCTATAGAGCCGCTATGGAATATCTCCCCTGTCGAAATTATAGAAGAATTTATTAACTCGGGTTTTAAAGCAATTATTGTAAGCTGTCAGGCAGATAAATTCACTAAAGATTTCGTAGGTAGGTACGTGGACAAAGATTTACTGGCTGAACTTAGGTCAAAAAATATCTGCCCCTGTGGTGAAAACGGTGAATTCCACACCCTTGTCGTGGATGGACCGCTCTTTAAAAGAAGGATTGAGATACTGGAAAGCGAACCTGTGCTTAAAGAAGGCTTTTGGAAATATTGGTTTCTGGATATTAAAAAATACGCTTAAACCTATTATAAAGAATCATTCTAAAATGAAATCAGTTTGTAGAAAAATAGCGATAGCGGGATTATTTATTATTTTTGTGCCGGGGTTATTGCCGGCGGAAGACGTTAATCTGGATAAAATCGTGGTTACGCCTTCGAGGACAGGAGAGTCCGCGGCAGATGTCAGCCGGCAAGTGGATGTAATTACTTCAAAAGAAATAGGAGATAGCGGCGCGCAGGATTTAGCCGAAGTATTGACCGGTCTTACTTCGGTTAATATAAGCAATTACGGCGGACCCGGCGCAAGCAAAAACATAAGGATGCGCGGCTCAACCGCTGCCCAGGTTTTAGTTTTGCTTGACGGCAGGCCGATAAATAACCCCAGAGATGGCGAAGTGAACCTTTCCGATATACCGCTAGATAATATAGATAAGGTTGAGGTTATGCACGGTCCCGGCTCGAGCTTATATGGAAGCTCGGCAATGGGAGGGGTGGTGAATATCATCACTAAAAATCCGCCCAAAAAAGGAGAGAAGGCCGAGCTTTATTCGAGTTTCGGCACTGCCCGGACTTATTTTGAACGGATGTTACACGGCGCAAGAATTTCAAAGTTCGGTTATCTTCTCAGCGGAGAATATCAGAGTTCTGAAGGGTTTCGGGATAATGCCGAATTCAATGCCAAAGACTGCAATCTTAAGCTGGAGTATGAGCTTAATGGCGAGAATAATATAAATTTAAATTCGGGTTTCTATAAAAGCAAAGTAGGATCACCTTATAAGATTAACACGCCAGATTTAGACGATAAACAAAGGACACTCAAGCGTTTTTTTGATTTTGACTGGAGTTTCAAGCCGGATGCACAGACTGATTTTGCAGCGAAGATATATCAGAATTATGATAGGCTGGAATTCATAGAGAATTCATCGGATTATACAAAGGATATTCATACTACCACAGTAAGAGGATTTGACCTGCAGTTTGGCAAACGGATGTTAGAGAGCTACCGGCTGGTATGTGGTTTTAATTACATAAAAAATATCAATGACAGCACCTCCAGCGCAAAGCATAAATATAACGTGCGTGCCGCATACCTAGAAAACCGCTTGGATTTATTTGATAAAAAACTGGGGTTGAATTTCGGCGCCAGGCTAGACGATTACTCCAATTTCGGAACGGAAATTAACCCAAACTTCGGCCTTCTTTATAAAGTCAACAATGATATAAAATTGCATGGATTAATCAGCCGTTCTTTCCGCGCCCCCACTTTTAATGATTTATACTGGCCCAGGAGAGACTATTATTACGGCGGTTTTTGGGTAGGAGGAGAGGAGGGAAATTCCAATTTAAAACCAGAAAAAGGTATAACCGGTGAACTGGGTGCGGACATAAGGATAAATAAATATTTTGGTTCTGGTTTAACTTACTACCACAGCACCTATAAACAACTTATACAATGGTCTGATGATGGAAGCGGGTTATGGCAACCTGAGAATGTCAGTTCTGCGATAATCGACGGTATAGAATTTGAGAATAAAGTATATTTTTCAGATAATCTGGAATGGGATATTGAGTATACATTTTTAAGGGCCATAGATGACAAGGCGCATAAATATCTTATCTATCAGCCGAAGCATAAAATTGATTCTTCGCTGAAGTACAAAGATCATAACGGATTGACAGTTGAAATAAGAGGACAATTTACAGATAAAAGATACCATACTATTGATGATCCATTCTATAGCACCATTAAAGTAAAGAGGTTTTTTATTCTAGGGCTGAATATATCCAAGAAATTTAAACCCGGGGTTACTTGTTTTGCCTCCATAGATAATCTCTTAAACCGCAAATACCAGGTTATCCGGGATTATCCCATGCCGGGAACTTCTTTTAACGGAGGACTTAAATTAGAATTTTAACCGTCCCTAAATTCTAATTGCAAATTAAAAATGAATGTGTTAACCTAAGGGCAAGATGTTCGGCAATAAGGTATTCCGGATTACTTTTTTTGTCTCGATATTTGCGCACGGGCTCATCATGCTTTTTAACCCTAATCTAAATTTATTTTCCCCGAATAAACAAGAGCAAAAGGTAGAGGTAAGTTATGTAAAGACGACGCCCCTAACCCTCGTGGAACAGAATATCAAGAAAGAACCGTTTCTAAAACTACCGCCAAAGATTACCATCAGGGAAAAATTGCCTCCCCCGCCTTTTCTGGATAAAGAGAATATCTTTAGGGCCGGCAAAGCCCCTGCAGCCAGGGATATAAGTTTTACCAAGCCCGCATTCATAAAACCGGACATCATCCCCATTAAAAAGAAGATAACCTTACCGCCAATAGATATGGATAAAATAAATAACCCCTCCTATATAACTTATTACCAGATCGTACGCGAAAAGATAAGGCGCGCAGCCTATCAGAATTACACCCGCACTGAAACCGGAGAGGTATACCTTACCTTCATCATCTCCAGCGATGGTTACTTAAAAGAACTGCGCCTTATAGAAGAAAAATCCTCTACCAATTCCTATTTAAGAGAGGTGGCCCTAAAGAGCCTGAAAGACGCCTCGCCCTTTCCCAATTTCCCAAAGGAATTAGAATACCCCCAGCTATCCTTCAACGTAATCATATCTTTCGAAATAGAATAAGGTAAAAGGGTAAAAGGGGACAGCGACTCTTTTTTTCATCTAGTTTATTAGCAAGCGTAAAAAAGAGTCGCTGTCCCCTTTTACTTTTACCCTTTACCACTCTTGACACTCGTTAAAATCGGAGTATAATATATTGTTTACGAAATAAAAAAAATCAGGAAAGGAGATGATTAGATTGCCGCAGATTGAGATAAGAAAAGACGAATCCTTTGAATCGGCGCTGCGCCGTTTCAAGAAGAAGATTGAGCAGGAGGGGATCCTCAGGGAAATCAGAGACCGCAAGCATTATGAAAAGCCCAGCGAGCGCAAAAGAAAAAAGGCAAAGGCAAAGGGAAGAAGACAGGTATGAGGCTGGCGCTTTCTACTTCCTGGAATGCCTTCCGTCATAAAAACGGGAAAAAACTGCTCTTTGAGATAAGGAAATTGGGGTTCCAAGAATTAGAATTGAGCTTCAATCTTAACTCCTCGATGATAAAAGACATCGAGGGCGCCTTAAAAGAATCCGCAATAAAGATTGTAAGCTTGCATAACTTTTGCCCCATACCGGAAGGTTTAAAGCGAGAAGAAGCCCTGCCCGATTATTATTCCATGGCCTCTCTTGATGAAAAAGAAAGAAGGAAGGCTGTAGAATATACCAAAATAAGCATAGATACGGCTAAGCGTTTAGGCGCTGGGGTAGTTGTTTTACACTGCGGCAGGGTCAAGATAAGAGACAAGACAAGAGACCTTATTAATCTCTGCGCCGCGGGATTGAAAAATACGCCTGGATTTAGAGAATTAAAAGAGGGTATCTTAGAAGAAAGAAAAAGCCTCTATAAGCCGTACCTTGAAAATACGCTGAAGAGCTTAGAAGAAATCAGCCGCTATGCTAAAAATTCGGCTATATTTTTAGGAATCGAAAACCGGTTTTACTACCGTGAGATACCTTCGCTGGAAGAGATAGGCATAATCTTAGATAGATTTAAAGATTCCAATATCTTCTACTGGCATGACACCGGACACGCCCAGGTCATGGAAAACCTGGGGTTTAACCGGCACAAAGATTACCTGGATTTATACGGCAAGGCAATGATCGGTATCCATCTGCATGATATTTCCGGCTGTAATGACCATAAGGCGCCTTCTAAAGGAGATTTTGATTTTAGCCTCCTGAAACCCTATCTCAGGAAAGATACCTTAAAAGTAATTGAGGCGCATCATCCTGCGACCGGCCGGGACTTAAAAAGAAGCAGGGAATTTTTAGAAACGCTGTTAGATGGAACAATCTAAGGTGAGAATGCCGGTAGTAGCCGGCCAATTTTACCCTTCTTCCGGGCAGGGATTGAAAAAACAGATAGAAAGCCTTATTGACAGGAATACCGATAGGCTGGATGCGTTAGCCTGCATGCTCCCCCATGCCGGCTACATGTATTCCGGAAGAGTGGCAGTTGAGACGGTCTCAGCGGTCAATATCAGGGACAAAGTAATACTTCTTGGCCCTAACCACACCGGTAACGGAGCGCAATTCAGCATCATGACAGAGGGCATCTGGAAGACCCCTTTAGGAGAAATCAGGATAGACTCCGGGTTAGCCGATAAGATACTGCGTAATTCAAAATATTTAGAAAATGATTCCCTGGCCCACGCCTGCGAACATTCCCTGGAAGTAGAATTGCCGATTTTGCAATATTTTAAGGATGATTTTGAAATTGTGCCTATTGCGTTTTTGTCAGGCGACCTCCAGGCGCTTAAGGAGATAGGCAAAGAAATTGCCTCCGTCCTCAGGGAGCCCGATATCAAAAACTCAACTATGATTGTAGCCAGTTCTGATATGACGCACTATGAAGCGCAGGCAGAAGCCCGCAAGAAAGACCAAGAGGCAATACAGGCTATATTAGAGCTGGATGAAGATAAGCTGATGCAGAAAATCAAACGCTTCAACATATCCATGTGCGGATACGCGCCTGTAATAGTTATGCTCAGTGCGGTCAAATTATTGGGCGCTAAAAGCGCAAAATTAATTAAATACCAGACCAGCGGCGATATCACCGGAGAAAATGACAGCGTGGTAGGTTATGCCGGTATAACCATATACTAACCATGGACGAGATCAGGAAAAAGGACGACGAAGGCTGGAAGGAAGCGGTAGAAAAAGAAAAGGAAGCGCTAAAGCTAGAGAATAAATTCCTGCCCCCTGAGCCGGATTTCAACTTCTTTATCACTACCCTGTCGCTTCAGGCATCCATTGCCCTGGGAGTCATTCCCAATCCTGCTACCAATAAAACCGAGAAGGACCTCACCCAGGCCAAATTCCTCATTGACACGCTGGCTATGTTAAAAGAGAAAACCAAAGGAAACCTGACCCCGGAAGAAACAAATCTTCTGGAGAATCTACTCTACGAACTGAGGATGCAGTATATCTCCAAACAGAAGGAGAGTTAGAATGATTGATAAAGAGTTACTCGATATCCTGGCCTGCCCTGCCTGTAAAGGTGACGTAGAACTTAAAGCAGAAAAAATCGTCTGTAAAAAGTGCGGGAAAAAATACCCCATAAGAGACGGGATACCCATAATGCTGATTGACGAGGCAGAATGAAAAAGATATTAGTAATCCACGGGCCGAACCTGAATTTATTAGGACAGAGGGAGCCTGCCGTATACGGCAGGGCAACCCTTAAACAGATAAATGACGGATTAAAAAAGGTTGCCAAGAAAAAAAAGGTAAGCCTTGCCATCTTCCAGTCTAACCATGAGGGAGAAATCGTGGACCTGATAGGCAAGGCAAAGAGTAGATATGCGGGGTTATTAATAAATCCTGCGGCCTACACGCATACCAGCGTGGCAATCAGGGACGCAATTGCCTCATCCGGCATATTAACGGTAGAGGTGCATCTCTCGAATATCTATTCCCGGGAGGAATTCAGGCAAAAATCCCTGATTACCCCTATAGCCAAAGGCACAATTCTGGGCTTCGGGCCTAAAAGTTATACCCTGGGCCTGGAGGCGCTGCTCGACTTAATTCTGTGAACTCACGCATAAAAAGAATCCTCGCAAAGATAGAACAGGAAAATCTCGACGGAATTATTGTATCTTTTCCTGCCAACATCTCGTATCTTGTTAAATTTTCAAGCCGCGATTCTTATCTTGTAGTTTCAAAAAAACAAAATTTCTATATCACCGATTCAAGATACACCGAGGAAGCCAGAATCAACCTTGAAAGAACCGCCGCAGTAAAGAAATCCGATGGTTCTGTTTTCAAATTAATAGCGGACACCTGCCTGGGCCTAGGGCTGAAACGCATCGCTTTTGAAGAAAGGCACCTGCCCTTTGCCGAGCATAAAAAGATAGAGGAAGCGCTCAAGAGGAAAGCCAGCCTCATCCCCGCGCATGGTTTTATTGAAGAACTCAGGCAGATAAAAGAAGGGGAGGAAATAGATAAGATAAGAAAGGCGGTCCGGATAACCTCCGCGGCATTAAAATTCATAAAGAGCTTTATATCAGCCGGCAGGAAAGAGATAGAGGTCGTCGCGGAATTAGAGCGTTTTATAAGATACCGGGGGGCTTCCAACTCCGCCTTTGACATAATTGTCGCTTCGGGGCCGAATTCAAGCTTTCCGCACCATATCCCATCAGAGAGAAAGATTAAAAACAACGAACCCGTCTTAATTGACATCGGCGTCGACTATCTGGGGTATAAATCCGACTTGACAAGGGTTTTCTTTTTGGGTAAAATGAATATCCAAGTCCGGAAGATTTATGATATTGTCCTTGCGGCGCAGGCCACGGCGATAGAGAAGATAAGGCCAGCGCAAACCATAGCTGAGATCGATAGGGCTGCCCGCCGATATATAACCCGAAAAGGATACGGCGGGTTTTTTGGCCACAATTTAGGGCATGGAGTAGGGCTTGAGATTCACGAAGAACCCCAGATATCCGGCAAAGAAAATAACCCGTTAAAGCCCGGGATGGTATTTACCGTTGAACCGGCAATTTATCTGCCGGGCAAGTTCGGCATCAGGATAGAAGACACGGTCTTGGTGACCGGCAAAGGTTGCGAGGTACTGGATGGCACTATCGATAAATGAAATAAAATCCGGGGTGACTATTTTAGCTGACGGCGAAGTATACGTCGTTATAGACACCCATCACGTCAAACCGGGAAAAGGCGCTGCCTTTGTGCGCGCGAAATTAAAGAATCTCAAGAACAACAGCATCCAGGAAAAGACGTGGAGGGGCGACGAGAAGATAGAAGAGGCGTTCGTCGAAGAAAAAAGATTGCAATACCAATACCACTCAGGAAACATATATCACTTTATGGACCAGGATAATTTTGAAGAAATTGCCATTTCGGAAGATAGCCTCGGTGACAAGAAGAGGTTCCTGAAAGATAATCTGGAGATATCCGGTTATTTTTATAAAAATGAGACCCTGAACATAAGCCTTCCTAACTTTATTGAATTCAAGATTATCCATACTGAACCCGGCATAAAAGGAGATACCGCCAAAAGCGGCACCAAGCCGGCAGAGATAGAAACAGGGACAACGGTGCAGGTCCCCCTGTTTATTGATGTAGGCGATAATATTAAGGTGGATACTCGCAGCGGAGGATACGTAGAAAAGGCCTATTGATAACGAATAGCTTTAAGCATATATAGCCTGCATTAAGAAAGGAAGGGCGGGGTGAATATAAAAGAAATTAAAGAAATGATAAATCTGATGAACGAAAACGGTCTGGTAGAATTGGAAATAGAAAAAGACGACATGCGCATAAGATTAAAAAAGACTGCTTCCGGGACAGAGGCGTTTAGCGGCCCGATTGTCGTGGAGAGAGAAAGAATATCCGGCGCGCATGAGAAACAGGCTCCCCAGCCCCTTAAAGAAACGGCAGTAAATACCGTGGAGATAAAAGCCCCTATGGTGGGCACTTTTTACCGCGCGCCCTCGCCGGAAGCCCCGCCTTATGTTGAAGTAGACCAGATAGTCGAGCCCGGACAGATTATCTGCGTCATTGAAGCAATGAAATTAATGAATGAAATAAAGTCAGAGATTAAAGGTAAAATCCTGGAAGTCCTTGTCGATAATGCCGAGCCCGTAGAGTTCGGACAACCGATGTTTCTTATCGAACCTCTCTAAATAAAATAAGATGTTCTCCAAGATCCTCATTGCCAACCGGGGCGAAATAGCCCTTAGAATCATACGTGCCTGCCGTGAGATGGGAATACGCACCGTAGCCGTCTATTCCGAGGCCGATAGAAATTCGCTGCACGTGCGCTTTGCTGACGAGGCTATCTGCATAGGGCAGGCGTCAAGCAGCAACAGTTACCTCAATATCCCCGCAATTATCAGCGCCGCAGAAATTACGGACGTAGAAGCGATACACCCCGGTTACGGTTTCCTCGCAGAAAACCCCCATTTTTCCGAAATCTGCGAATCCTGCCAGATAACATTTATCGGGCCTACTTCGGAAAATATCAGGCTGATGGGAGATAAAATGGCTGCGCGGGCCACCATGCAAAAAGCAGGCCTGCCCATTGTCCCCGGCAGCACTTCAATAATTAAAAATAAAGAAGAGGCGCTTAAAACCGCCAAGGCCATAGGCTATCCCGTAATTATAAAAGCGGCTGCAGGCGGCGGCGGCAAGGGAATGAGGATATGCCATAACGACCTTACCCTGGTCTCCGGCCTGATGACTGCGCAGGCAGAGGCAGAGGCAAATTTCGGGAACCCTAATGTATACATTGAAAGATATATAGAGAAGCCGCGCCATATTGAAATACAAATCCTGGCGGATAAATACGGCCATATTATCCATCTGGGGGAACGCGATTGCACTATTCAGAGGCGGCACCAAAAATTGCTGGAGGAATCCCCCTCGCCGGTAGTGGATAGTAAACTGCGCAAACGCCTGGGCGAGATAGCGGTAAAGGGTGCTAAGACAGTAAACTACGTAAGCGCGGGGACGATTGAGTTCTTGCTGGACCAGAGGCATAATAATTTTTATTTTATGGAAATGAATACCAGAATCCAGGTGGAACATCCGGTAACTGAGGCGGTAACCGGCATAGATTTGATAAAGGAGCAGATGCGTCTTGCAGCGGGAGAAAAATTACAGATTCAACAGGATAGCGTCCAGATAAAGGGCGCGGCGATAGAATGCCGCATCAACGCCGAAGACTTTGAGAATAATTTCATGCCTTCTCCGGGGAAAATCGAAACATTAATTTTACCGGGCGGGCCCGGAGTGCGCCTCGATACGCATATCTACGAAGGGTATGAAGTCCCGCCCTATTATGATTCACTGATAGCTAAGGTAATAACTCACGGAAGGAACAGGCTGGAGGCAATCAGGATAATGCAGAGGGCGCTAAACGAATTCTACATCGCCCCCATAAAAACAACCATCCCTTTCCACCTTAAACTTATGGAAAATCCTTTATTCCTGAAAGGCGACATATCCACCCATTTCGTACAGGAGATATTGAAAGTAGAGGAAAAAGAGGAGGCTTGATGCAGAGAGAAGAATCCCGTACAGATTTAGGCACAATCAGGATACACAAAAATGTCATTGCCTCAATCGCCTCTCTTGCGGCAAGCGAAGTCCCGGGCGTAAAACGCATCGGAGGGAATTTTAAAAGCGGCCTGCTGGAGTTAGTGGGGAAAAGTTCTCTTTCCCCGATACGCGTAGAACTGAATAAGAACGAAGAGGTGAAACTGGAAATCCCGCTGGTTGTAAAATACGGTTTTAATATCCCTGAGGTAGCCGGCAAGGTCCAGGAAGGCGTGCGCAATAATTTAGAAAAAATGACCAGTCTTTCCATAAAAGATATCAATGTAAATGTCCAGGGCATAGAAAGGGGGTAACAATAGATGAGGTTCTTTACCGTATTAGGGATATTATTTTATGCGGCAATTATTATAATAATCGGAGTGGTATTGATAGTCTTCTCTTTAAATCTACTGCAACCCCAGGACATAAATAACCTGCTCATATACACGCAGGGCAATGCGAATCCGAGAATAATCATAGGCCTTTCCGGGGTTTTGTTAATCCTGATTAGTTTTTCTTTTGCCCAGCTGATATTAGGCCGCTTCCAGCGCGAAAAGACCATTGCCTTCGCCACTTCTGCGGGAGAGGTGACGATCTCCCTTTCGGCGGTTGAGGATTTAATCAGGCGCCTGGGAGGCGTCATCCCGGAAATAAAAGAATTAAGGCCGGATGTAATTGCGACCAAAAAAGGTATTATCGTGGACTTAAGAGTTGTCTTAAAGTCAGAGGCTAATATTCCGGAATTAACAACCCGCTTGCAGGAAATAACCAGATCCAAGATACAGGAGGTCTTAGGTATCGAGGAACAGATTATTATCAAGATCCATGTGGCAAAGATTATCTCATCGGAAGAAAAGGAAAGAAAAAGAAAAGACATAGAAAAAGAAGAACCCACAATACCTTTTAGCGGATACGGCAGAGTATAAATGTTCCCTCGCTTAAACATCCCGAAAATATCGAAGATATTTTCGGGATAAGCTCGGGATAAATTCGCAGACGGCCTTACGGCCTACGACTTATGTCGCTGCACTCCATAAGTCGTCTGCTCATTTAAAGGAGGATGTGTCTTATGATAAGGATAGGCATGCTGACAGGCGGCGGCGACTGCCCGGGACTAAATCCCGTAATCAGGGCGGTAGTGAGAAAATGCCTTAATGAAGGCTATGAAATTATCGGTATTAAAAATGGCTGGAAGGGCCTAATTGAAAATGATGTAACAAGATTAGATTTAACTTCTGTTTCCGGTATCTTACCTAAAGGCGGCACGATATTAGGCACAAGCAGGACTAATCCCTATAAGAAAGAGCAGGGATTAGAAAAGGTAAAAGAAAACTATAAAAAGTTAGGGCTGGATGCGCTGATTGTCGTGGGCGGCGAAGATACCCTGGGGGTAACCGTAAAATTAATCAAAGACGGCATCGCCAATATTGTAGGGGTACCTAAAACAATAGACAATGACCTTTCAGCTACGGACTATACCTTCGGATTTGATACGGCGTTAAATACCGCCACGGAATGCATTGATAAATTGCACACCACCGCAGAAAGCCATCATCGTATTATCGTAGTGGAAGTAATGGGAAGGCATGCGGGCTGGATTGCCACTGAAGCGGGAATTGCAGGCGGAGCCGATATAATCCTGATCCCCGAATTGCCTATTGATATAGATGAAGTCTGCAACCTCATAAAGAAGAGGCATTCAAGGGGCAAGACATTCAGTATAGTTGTAGTGGCAGAGGGTGCGCAGTTCAAAGAGGGCACGATGGTCCTTCAAGAGAAAAGGCTGGATGAGTTCGGCCACGTAAGATTAGGCGGTATCGGTGAAGAGATAGGGCAGGAAATAGAAAAAAGGACGGGCTACGAAACCAGGGTGAGCGTCCTCGGGCATATCCAGAGGGGAGGGACGCCAACTGCCTTTGACAGGATACTGGGGACCAGGTTCGGGGTAAAAGCAGTGGAAATGGTGAAAAATAAAAAGTTCGGAAGGATGGTTTCTCTGACGGGCAATAAAATTATTGACGTGCCGATAGAAGAAGCGGTAAGCGCCTTAAAAACAGTGGATATGGACCTCTACGAAATTGCCAAGGTATTCTTCGGCTAAAATTTAAGAGGGAAAAATGAGAGACAGGATTAAAGACATATTGCTGGAAAGCATACAGGTCAAAGAAGAGATACTACATACAAGGATAGGCCAGGTTTTGGAGATAGCCGAACTCGTAGTGGACAGCCTTAAAAAAAACGGTAAAGTAATGCTCTTTGGAAACGGCGGTTCAGCCAGCGACAGCCAGCATATTGCCGCGGAACTGGTAGGCAGGTTCAAAAAGGACAGGCCAGGTTTAGCCGCCATCGCCCTCACCACAAATACCTCTGTCTTAACGTCTCTCGCCAATGACTATGGCTACGAGATTGTTTTTGCCAGGCAGATTGAAGCCCTGGGCCAGAAGAACGACGTTGCTATCGGCATATCTACCAGCGGAAAGGCGAAGAATGTTGCCGCAGGGATAAAGCAGGCTAAAAAGATGGGCATAAAAACGGTTGCCCTTACCGGCGGGGACGGCGGAGAACTGGCAAAATTAGCCGATACCTCTTTAGTAGTTCCCTCTAACATTACCGCCAGGATCCAGGAAGCACATATTACCATAGGACATATCATATGCGAACTGGTAGAGCAAGCCCTTTGCTGAAAGAAAAAATAAGCAATTTAAGCACTTTAAAAAAAATAATCTCCCGGTTAAAGAAAGCCGGTAAAAAGGTCGTATTCACTAACGGCTGTTTTGACCTCCTGCATTACGGGCATGTAAAATACCTCCAGGACGCCAGAAGAAAAGGAGACGTCCTTGTCGTGGCCGTAAATTCAGACTCATCGGTAAGAAAAATAAAGGGGAAGAAAAGGCCGATTGTAAATGAAAAAGACAGGCTGGGTATAATAGCAGCCCTGCAGAGCGTGGATTACGCTGTTTTGTTCAAGGAAAAAACTCCGCTCAAAGTCATAAAATTACTTAAACCTGATATACTTGTTAAAGGCGCGGATTGGGACAAAAATAATATTGTAGGGGCAGATTATGTTGCCCGTACCGGTGGCAGGGTTTACACTATAAAATTGATAAAAGGCCGCTCTACAACCAATCTCATAGAAAAGATTGCCAAGCTATCTTAAAATAAAAAACATTAACAGGATTATTGACGCTAATATAAACCGCACCAAAGAGGGTTTACGCGTCTGCGAAGAGATAGCCAGGTTTATACTCAATAGCCGCACGCTCACCTCCGAATTCAAAAAAGCCAGGCATAAAATAGACGGAATAATCAGACGCCTGCCTGTTGCCAAGGATTTGCTGGAGGCAAGAAAAAGCCTTGCCGATGTCGGCAGGGACATCTATATAAATGAACTGAAAAGAAGAGACCTCCGGGATATCTTCTTTGCCAATATCCAGCGGGTAAAGGAGTCGGTAAGAGTCTTAGAGGAATTTAGCAAGCTCATAAATAAAAATTTAGCCGTGGAATTCAAAAAGACAAGGTACGCTATCTATGAAGTTGAAAAAAAGGCCGCCAAAAGAATTTCTGCCTTGCGTAATTTATAAATGACTCAATTAGAATACGCCAAGAATAATATCGCCACCCCTTTAATGAAAAATATTGCAGGGACGGAAACCGTAAGCCCCCGCCGCCTCTTGAGGCTGATTAAAGAAGGCAGAGTCGTAATCCCCAAAAACTTAAAGCACACTATAAAAAAACCTTGCGGCATAGGGAGCCGCCTGCGGACAAAGGTAAATGCCAACATAGGGACCTCGACCGATAAATCAGAAATCGGGGATGAAATTGAAAAATTAAAGGCCGCCGTAAGATACGGCGCAGATACGGTTATGGATTTAAGCGTAGGGGGCAACCTCGTCAAAATAAGAAAAGAGATATTGAGGCGTTCCCCTGTTCCGGTGGGCACAGTCCCTATCTATGAAATAGCGGTAAATGCCCAAAAAAATAAAAAAAATCTCTTGAAATTTACTATTACCGACATACTGGATGTCCTCCAGGCGCAGGCAGAAGAAGGCGTGGATTTTTTTACGCTGCATTCCGGGGTTACCCGAAAGAGCCTAAAAATTCTAAAGGGGCAAAGGAGGATACTGGATATAGTTTCAAGGGGCGGGGCAATAATAGCCAGCTGGATGAATTACCATAAGAAAGAAAACCCCTTTTATGAGTATTTTGATAAGATTTTAGACATCGCCTATAAATACGACGTAACCATAAGCTTAGGGGACGGATTAAGGCCGGGTTCGATATTGGACGCTACTGACCGGCCACAGATATCCGAGCTTAAAATCTTAGGCGTACTCGCCAGCCGCGCAAAGAGGAAGAATGTACAGGTGATGATTGAAGGCCCGGGGCACGTCCCCCTGGACCAGATTAAAAAAAATATTATCTTGGAAAAAAAGCTCTGCCACGGCGCCCCTTTTTACGTCTTAGGGCCGCTGGTTACGGATGTGGCGGCAGGCTATGACCATATTAATGCCGCTATCGGAGGCGCCTTGGCCGCAAGCTACGGCGCTGATTTCTTATGCTATGTAACTCCCTCGGAGCACCTGAGGCACCCGTCCATAGAAGACGTAAGGGAGGGCGTCGTCGCTTCTAAAATTTCCGCGCATGCAGCCGATATAGTAAAAAAAGTAAATTCAGCGAAAGACTGGGATAGAAAAATTTCGGAAGCGCGCAGAAGGCGCGACTGGAAAAAACAGGCCGCCTTGTCCATCGATCCTGACAAGGCGAGAGACTACAGGGCGTCTTCTAAACCGCGTATATCGGATGTATGCACTATGTGCGGTAAATACTGTTCCATTAAATTAATGGAACAGTGCTTGAATTAATATATGCGGGCAAAGTGCGGGACCTAACTGTATTTGACAAAGAATGCGGGCGTAGTTCATCGGTAGAACACCAGTCAAGCGGCTATCGTATATCGGTATTACCCGAGCTTCCCAAGCTCGTGAGACGGGTTCGACTCCCGTTGGCCGCTCCAAAAGTTAGCTTCCTCCCGCCTATATTTTGTATTCACGAGGCGGGATCCCGCATCGTATGGTAAGCGACAGATGCGGGACAAGCTGTATATGGCGGTTCGATTCCGCTCATCCGCTTTATTAAGGAAAGGTCCTTCGGCCTGGCGGCCGAAGGATTAAAATAATGAATAAGGCGTTATTCCTGGTTTTTAGCTTTTATATCTTGATTTTTGCGGGTTGCGCTACCGCGCCTTACATGGGTACGGCCCTCCCCCCGAAAGGCATGCCCGGGATTTACCACCGCGTAGAGAGAGGGCAGACGCTCTGGAAGATATCTAAAATATATACTGTGGATCTGGATGAAATCGCAACGGTAAACCACATACCCGATACCGCAAGCATAGAGGAAGGCCAGCTTATCTTTATCCCCAATCGCCAGAAACAACGGCCATATGCTCCCGGCTCTTCTTCCGATGATTTTGCCTGGCCGGTCAGAGGAAAGGTTATTACCGCCTTTGGACAGACTTACAATAACATGATTAATAAAGGCGTGAATATCCAGCCGTATCGCAATTCCGATGTGCTCGCCGCCCGTAACGGACGGGTCAGTTTTTATGCCGATGATTTTGGAAATTTCGGAAAAACAATAATCATCGAACACAGCGACGGATTTTCAACCGTCTATACCAGAAATTCGGAAGTATTTGTCAAGGCCGGGGACAGCGTACAGAAAGGGACCGTCATCGCCAAGGTGGGTTCCGCAGGCAGGGATAGAAATACATACCTTCATTTTGAAATAAGAAAGGGGCATATCCCGCAGAACCCCTTCTTTTATTTACCATGATAAAAGACAGATTTTTTGACCGGCAAGTTTATCTGGATATCCTAAAGAAACGCATAGGGGGTTTACTGGAAGGGTATCGCCAGAATATCGCTATTATAGGCGATGAACTGGTCGGGAAAACATCCATAATATTCAAACTGCTCAATAAATTATGCGATAACCGTATTATTATACTCTATTTAGAAATAAGGCCGGAGTCGCTGAGTTCTTTTGTCAGGAGGTTCGTCGGCGTGTTGCTCTATAATTTTTTAGTAAATAGCGGCATCCCCCTAGAGGAAGAACTAGGCTTCCTCATCGCTAAATCCGAAAGATATATACCCAGGACAGTCGAGAAGATAAAACTAATCCTCGCTGCCGCAGACAGGAGGAAGAAAAACAATACCTTCGCGGAATTAATGTCATTGTGCGAAATAATCAACCAGGAAACGGGGAAATACGTAGTAGTGATACTGGATGAATTCCACAACCTGGAAAACCTGGGATTTAAAAACTTATACCAGGAATGGTCTAAATTATTGGTCCTGCAGAAGAATACGATGCATATCATTATAAGTTCTATGAAATTTAAGACTAAAATGGTGCTCTCAAAAAACCTGTCTTTGCTGTTCGGGAATTTTGAAGTAGTGACGATAGAACCGTTTGACATAAAGACTTCCGAAGATTATCTCGATTATAAACTGAAGGGTATTAATACCGATGCCGCTTTAAAAAATTTCTTAGTGCATTTTACGGGGGGATGCCCGCTGTACCTGGAGGTCATATCCGAGGCGCTCCTGAAATCAACCCAAGTCCCTTTAGCCGATATACTTGAAAATTTACTTTGCGATGCCTCCGGGATATTAAATCAAAGGTTCTCTAATTATATCAAACGTTTCCTGGACCTGCCAAATACTAACGATTATATATCTATTCTTCATTTAATCGCCAGCGGAAGAAATAAAATTAAAGACATTGCGCATATCTTACGCAAACAAAAAAAGGAGCTCGCGTTGCGGACAAACTACCTCCTGGAGCTCGACACAATAACGCGCAGCGGAGACTTCCTAAAAGTCAACGACAGGGTATTCGGTTTCTGGCTGAAGTTCGTCTATCAGGAAAAACTCCAATCCCTCACCTTTGACGCAAAAAATCAAAAGGCGTTATTCAGGAAAAAGATAGAAGAGATGATCCATGAATTCATTTTAAGTGCGCAGAAACCCATACTGGAAAGGACGATGGAGCTGTTCCGCCTCTTTGAAGACGAAATAATGCAGATGGAGAGGAAAAAAATAAGGCTCAGCCATTTCCGGGAGATAAAACCGCTGGAATTCCGAAACAGGAGTTTAAAAGAGGGGTTTATCGGCCGTTCTAATGACAGCGTCTGGATAATGGCACTTATTCACGACCCGGTGACTGAAGAAGATATCACGGAATTCTCCAGGGAATGCAAAAAATACCGCCATAAACTCCAGAGAAAGATTATCCTGGCCTTCCAGGATATAGATACAAATACCAGGTTAAGGGCGCTGGAGGAAAAAGTCTGGACCTGGGATATAAACAACCTGAATCAAATACTGGACTTGTTTTCAAAACCAAGGGTTATTGCATAAGCCCCGCCCTTCATAAAAGGGTGGGGTGTATATATAAGAAAGGAAGGGCGGGGTGAGCCCCGTTCTTCCTAAAATTATTAGGTTAGAAATTAGGAAGTGTGGGGTTATAGATAAGAAAGGAAGAACGGGGTGAGAATCGGAGTTATTTCTGATACGCATATACGCGACAAAACGCAAGAGTTGCCGCAAAAGATACTGGAGGAATTTAAAAATGTCGATATGATTATCCATGCCGGAGACCTTGCGGACTTAAGCGTATTGGACAAATTAAAGGATATCTGCGCAAAGGTAATAGCCGTCCGGGGAAACATGGATCCCGAAGAAGTAAAAAAAATACTCCCCGAAAAAGAGATCATACAGGTCGGAAATCATAAGATCGGCCTCATGCACGGCCATGGCGCTCCCGCAAATCTGGTGGAATTATTAACTTCTGTTTTTAAAAATGATAAGGTGGATTTGATTATCTTCGGCCATTCGCACTCCGGGATAAATGAAAAGAGGAATAATATTTTATTTTTTAATCCGGGCAGCCCTACGGATAAGGTGTTCGCTCCTTATAATTCCTACGGTATAATTGAAATTAACGGAGGGATAAAAGCAAGGATAGTTAAAATATGAAGTGAGGGTCTTTTAGCTATGGACAGGTTATGGGCGCCGTGGAGGATTAAATACGTAAAAGCCAAAAAGCAAAATAGATGTATATTCTGCCGGGCCGTAAAATCAAGAGGAAAAAATTACGTAATCTTTAAAACCGGCTATTCAATTGCCATGCTGAATATTTTTCCTTATAATAACGGCCACGTTATGCTCGCGCCTCTAAGGCATATAAGGGACTTTACGCTGTTAAAAGAAGCCGAAGCCCTGGATTTATTCCGGTCATTAAATAAGCTCAGGGCGGTATTGGAAAAGGTATTGAAACCGCAAGGGTACAATATAGGGATTAACATGTCAGAGAGCGCGGGCGCAGGCATCGCGGCTCATATGCACATACATATCGTCCCCCGCTGGAGAGGCGATACTAACTTTATGCCGATATTATCTGATACAAAGATAATTTCTCAGTCTCTGGATGAATTATATAAGCGTTTAAAAGATGCTGAATAAAAAACAGATTAAAGAATTTGAGGATGCCTTCCTTGCCTCCTACGCCATGAAGGCCTATAACAGCAGGGGCAGGGCTCATAACGAGAAGGAGCACCTTTACAGGTCTGCATACCAAAGGGACCGCGATAGGATTGTGCATTCCGCGGCCTTCAGGAGGCTGGAATACAAAACTCAGGTATTTGTCAATCACGAAGGAGATTATTACCGCACGAGATTAACCCACACCCTAGAAGTAGCTCAGATTGCCAGGACCATAGCCGCTGCCCTCCGCCTAAACGTCGACCTGACCGAGGCAATAGCCCTTGCGCATGATTTAGGCCATACGGCCTTTGGCCATTCCGGCGAAGAAGCCCTGAATGAACTAATGGCCGGATTCGGCGGTTTTAATCATAACCTGCAGGGCTTAAGGGTGGTTGACTACCTGGAGGAAAGATACCCTGATTTCCCCGGACTTAATTTAACCTGGGAGGTAAGGGAGGGGATTGCAAAGCATTCCTCGGCATTCGACAAGGTAGTTAAAGTCAGGGGGCTCGCGCCTGAGGAAATGCCTACGCTGGAGACGCAGGCCGTTGACATTGCGGACGAAATAGCTTACGATAACCACGATTTAGACGACGGGCTTACCTCCGGATTAATAAAAGAATCTGATTTAGAAAACCTGTCTATATGGTATAATATAACTAAGAATATATCCAAGGGTTATCCTAAAATAGACCGGGATAAAAGAAAATACCTGATCATAAGGTCCTTGATTGACGCGCAGGTTACAGACTTAATTCAGGAAACGGAAAACAATATAAATAAGTTAAAAATTAAATCTTATACGGACGTAAAGAAACTGGGCAAAAAAGTCGTGTCTTTTAGCGAAGAGATGTTAACCTTAAGGAAGCCTTTGCGCGATTTTCTCATGGATAGGTTATATCATCATTACCGCGTAATACGGATGAGCACAAAGGCGAAACGGTTCATCAAGGAGCTATTCCAGGTCTATATCGATAAACCTGAGCAGCTTCCTTCGGATACTCAAAAGAGGATAGCAAAAGACGGCGTCAGGCGGGTAGTCTGCGATTATATCGCGGGAATGACAGACAGGTACGCATTAGATGAATACAAAAAGTTATTTAACCCCTACGAAAAAGTATAAATCCTTAATCGCGGCGATCCATAGCATATACCGCGTGGTTAATTCCACCTATGAACTCAAGGACTTGATCAACCGCTTGAGCAGGCTCATTTGTCAAATATTTAATGCCCGGTACTGCCTGGTCATACTATTAGACCCCGCGATGAAACATTCCGTATTAAAGTGCCTCATCAGTAATAAGAAAAAATATATTAGCGATAAGAGAATAAAACTCACAGGCAGGATAGAAAAAAGAATATTAAAGACGCTCGCATCCATAAGGCGCGATAACCTCCTGGCCATCCCTATGATTTGCGAAGATATAATCGGGATTATCATTATGAAGCGCAACAAAAACGAACCTCAATTTGACAGTTTTGACCAGGAGATGTTAATGACATTAACCGAGCAGGCAATAATCGGTATCAAAAATCTGCGGCTCTACGAAGAACAGCAGAGAATAGTCCTGGGGAGCATCAAGTCGCTAGTGACATTATTAGATACCCGTGTCCCGCAGGAATATACGCATTCCCCCTATTTTAGCCAGCTGGTAACTGCGATAGGCCAGCAGATGCATATGGAAGAGAAACAGATAGAAAGCCTCAAATACGCCAGCTTATTACACGACACGGGAAAAATAGATATCCCGCTGGAAATACTTACCAAGACTACAAAATTAACCGTCAAAGAATATAACATTATTAAACGGCACCCGCTTAAAGGTGCGCAGATATTGCGGCCTTTACAGATACTCAAACCGGTTATACCGATAATAATGCACCATCACGAGAAATACAACGGGACGGGATACCCCTCGAGGTTAAAAAAGGGGCAGATACCCCAGGGCGCACGCATAATGGCAGTTGCCGACGCATTTGATACTATGGTATACGGCAGGCCTTACCGCGAAAGGATCGATACGAATTCGGCAATAAAAGAAATCAAAAAGAAGAGCGGTACGCAATTTGACCCTAAAATAGTAGATGTTTTCTTAAAAGTCATAAAAAAAGTAATTACAAAAAATTACTTGAAACTTAATACCCGCAAGATATAATAGACAATATCCGCGGCATAAAACTAAAAAAAGAGAAAAAGCGTATAGGACATGTTAAAAAAACAAGATAATTACCAGTTAGAGCTATTTTCCCGGGGGAAAGATTCCCTTGAAATCACGAACCGTAAGCACAGTAGTTCTTTTTTAACCTACCTCTGGAATTATGAAAAAGCGATCTTGATTATTATTTCCGTCATAATTACCGGCGTTATTTCGTTCTCTTTAGGAGTAGAAAGGGGGAGGAGGCTGTCTTTATCAAATAGCAGCTTGCGTTTTGATGCGGCGTTTAAAATAGATTCCCCGGAGCCCAAAACAGCGCTTAAACAGAAGGCGGCGCAACAGCAATATAAACCAGACGCACTCAAACAAACGGAAAAACAAAATATTACGGAAGAACCGAAAGTCAAAGAGTTAATCGAGGTCTACACTATTCAATTAGCCAGTTATAAAAGCAAGACGTATGCGCAAAGGGAAGCGCAGGCGTTAAAGAAAAACGGGCTTTCCCCTTTAGTCTTATCTAAAGGAGACTATGCCGTCCTCTGCGTAGGTAATTTTCCGAGCAGGCAGGAGGCGCGGCCCCTGCTGGCGCAATTTAAGAAAAGATACCAGGGTTGCTACATAAGGAGGTTGTAGGGTTATGTCTATACATCCGTCGTTAGCTTTATCAGATAAAGATAAAAAACAGAGGTCTGTATTAAAACGCACAGAACGGTTAAGATTGATGATGGGAAAAAACCAATGGAAAGAAGGGGATAACGTATACGGCCTGCCTAAAATAAAGACTGTAAGAATCAAAATCAAGAAAGAAAAAGCAGAAAAGGTAGCAGCTGCCCCTGCCGAAGGCGCTGCTGTTTTAACCCCTGACGCCGGAAAAGCAGCAAAAGAACAAACCCCAGCGAAGGGCGCTACTGCGAAAGGCCAGGATAAAAAATGAAGCTCCGCGAGCTAAAGCCTGCGGTCTCTATCTATATCTTTGCATTCTTATTTATATTTATGCAAAGTGCCCATATTTCTTTTGCAGAGGGGCAGGACCAAAAATCATACCTATTCCGGGGAGAGGTAAACGCCGATGATATAAACATCCGCTCAGATTCAACACCCAGCGCGGAAATAGTATGTAAAATTGATAAAGGCGAAGCTGTGGATGTCCTTTCGGAATTGTACGGTTGGTATAAAATAGAACTCCCCGCCGATGCACCGTCTTTTATAAATAAAAGTCTCCTCGGCCTCGATAATGATAAAACTGCCAAGGTATTAAAAGACAACGTCAACATCAGGCTCCGTGCGGATACATCAGCGCCGATATTAGGCAGGGTAAATAAAGGCCATGCGGTAAAAGTTTTAGAAGAGAGAGGAGACTGGTGCAGGATAGAGCCGCTCGCAAATAGCTACGGCTGGATACATAAAAATTTTGTAAATAAGGTTGAGCGGAAGGCAGGTTTATCAAAAAATGCGGTAGTTGTCGATGGCCATATAACCGTGGAGGGTATCTTGAAACAGAAGACCTTTACGAGGGTAGCGACGCATAAACTGATTACCGAAGACAGCAAGGTATACCTGTTGAGGAGCAACAAAGAAAATCTTGATCCCTTTAGCCGCCGCAGAGTAAGAATAAGCGGTCAATTAGTTGACCCCGCCAAACAAACGCATCCCGTTATAGAAGTAGAAAAAATAGAAACCCTGGATTAAATATGTTAAACCTCCTGGCATCCTTCGCCCTCCTGATTATCGCGATGACCGTGCATGAATTTGCGCACGGCTGGGTTGCGTATAAACTGGGGGACCCGACAGCAAAATATTCCGGCAGGCTGACGCTTAACCCCCTCGCACACATAGACCTTTTCGGCACAATCATATTACCGCTCTTACTCTTTATGAGTACCGGGTTTGCTATTGGATGGGCAAAACCCGTTCCCATAAATTACTGGGCCTTGAAAAACCCAAAGAAGGACATTATCTGGGTGGGGTTAGCCGGCCCGCTCTCCAACATCGCCTTTGCTTTATCGCTAAGCCTGATATGGAAGATAATACCTCTATCTTATTTTGTAGCCGTCGTATTTGAAAAACTGATATACATAAACCTGCTTTTAGGCGCGTTTAACCTCATCCCCATACCCCCCTTAGACGGCTCGCGCATAGTAATGGGCATACTACCCGATGATTTAGCCTCCGGATATGCTGCGATAGAGCCTTATGGATTTATTATCGTAGCGGCATTAGTCTGGCTGGGGATGTTTGACTTTCTGGTCTGGCCTCTCGTAAAGATTATATCCGGATTATTAAAGATTCCTTTATAAAATGAAGGTGATAAGAGTAAACCTTAAAAAAAGGTCATACAACATAATCGCGGGTTCCGGTATCCTAAGCCGGCTGGGAAAATACATTAAGAAACTCGAGGTAGGAAGCGACGCCTATGTGATTACCAATGCCTCCATAAAAAATAAATACGGCCGTGCATTAGAAAAAACGCTTAAGGCCTCCGGTTTTAAGGTGAAGTTCAAGCTTGTCCCCGATAGGGAAGAGAGTAAATCTATAAGGACCTCTTTTTTGGTAATCCGGGACATAGCGCGCTATGACAAAAGGAGGCATATTTTTATTATTGCCTTTGGCGGAGGGGTAATCGGAGACCTGGCGGGTTTTGTCGCATCCATATATAAACGGGGGGTTCCTTATATACAAATACCCACTACCTTATTAGCGCAGGTAGATTCCAGTATCGGCGGAAAGACCGCGGTTGATTTAGGAGAAGGCAAAAATTTAATAGGGGCATTTTACCAGCCCCGCTTAGTGTTTAGCGAAGTAAAATTCCTCGGTTCCTTAGAAAAAAGACAAGTACGCTCCGGCCTTGCAGAGGTAATAAAATACGGCCTGATAAAAGACCCGCGGTTATTCCTCTACCTTGAGAAAAGCCTAAAAGACGCCCTTGCCTTAAAACCTCTAGCCCTGGAGTATATTGTTAAGCGCTGCAGCTCTATTAAGGCCGCTATTGTCGGCAGGGACGAGAAAGAAGAGAAAGGGCTGCGCACTATCCTGAATTTCGGGCATACTGCGGGGCATGCCATTGAGGCAGCCTCCGGTTACAAGGCTTATAATCACGGAGAAGCCATTGCTTTAGGGATGCTTATAGCCTTAGACATCAGCAGGAAGCTAAATCTCATAGGCCAGGCAGTCTCTCAAAGGATAGAAGGCCTTATAAAAGCAGCGGGTTTACCTGCGAGGATAGAGGGGGTTCCTCTGTATAAGATAATAAACGCGCACTATCACGACAAGAAATTTATCGGCCTTAAAAATAGATTCGTCCTTATAAAGGGTATCGGCAAGACAAAAATCGTAGAAAACATACCTCTTAAGATAATAGAAGAGGCGATAAAGAAAAGGGCCTAAGGATTATTTCAAAAAACGGCTTGAGAGCTTAACCGTGGAACCCGCAGATTCTAAATCTACCCCGTCTAAATTGATCCGCTTGACAGTCGCCCCGTCAATCACATCGCCTTCCTTGGCAATCTGATTATTGATAAGGGCGTACCCTTCGTTTTCCGAAAAGAAAATTCCGCTTAAAACCCACGAGCCCTGCTGTTCCTTTTTAACCTCAGCAGCCGGCGGCATAATAAAAGGCAAGGGAGCAGGCTTAACTTTAATACCAGTCTTTGCGGGATATCGCTTCTTAGCTATACTTAAGGATTTGGGCGCTGCTGGACTGGAGAGAAAACCAAAAACTAGATTTCCTATGAAAAATCCGAGGCATACTATTAAGGCATAGAGAAAATAGCTTTTAACTTTATGCTCAGGGTGTTTCTTTTGTTTAGCTGCCTCAGGCTTTGCGCCCGCCGTATTAGCCTCTTCAACTTTTTTTAAGGCATCGTAAATTATGCTCATAGGCGTTCTCCCACAGAATAGCTATCCAGTTCTTCGGTGCACCTCTTTATAATATCTAAATCTATCGTATCGGTTTCCGCGACGAAGCCTGCCAGCAGGGCGCGGTCACAGAGCATATTTATGAGGCGCGGTGTCCCCGAAGAAAAATCCGCGATAACCCCGATTGCTTCATCCGTAAACTTTAGCCTTTGGCTTGAGCCGGCTGTATTTAGGCGGTGATTTATATAATCCTTTATTTCGCTTCTCTCTAACGGGGCAATGTGATACCTGACCATTATCCTCTGCCTGAGCTGCCTGAGGTCATAGAGATTTAATCTCTGGTTTAATTCCGGCTGGCCTACCAATACAACCTGCAGCAGTTTGTCTTTTTCCGTCTCCAGGTTTGAAAGCAGGCGGATTTGTTCCAGTTGGCGGGGTTTGAGGTTTTGCGCCTCGTCGATAATCAGGATCACGTTATTGCCGTCAGCGGTTTCCTTGAGTAAGAATTTATTTAATTCCCAGACCAGGGACAACCTGGAGGGACTCTTTATGCTGATACCGAAATCTTTTACTACGGCTTCTAATAACTGGATCTCCGAAAAATAGGGGTTAAGGATAAATGCGGTCTTGACATTCTTACCCAGCTTATTAAGAAAAAAACGGCAGAGGGTAGTCTTACCGATGCCTATCTCTCCCGTAATAACAATGATGCCTTTCCGTTGCGATACGCCGTAAAGCAGATGCGAAAGCGCCTCGTTGTGTTTCCCGCTCAAGAAAAAGAAGGCGGGATCAGAAGTAACGTTAAAAGGCCTTTCTTTTAGCCCGTAAAAATGACAGTACATTCCTTATCCTCCCTGAGATATTATAACAAAAATAGCGATTTTGTAAAGTATTTGACTTATATATAGAAATATGTTATATTATAACACCGAGAGAGGAAAAGCCACGGCCTCTCATAAGAGCGAGGCAAGCATGTCCGCGTTACAGGAAAAAAGGCATTTCCCTCGGATAAGGATAAATACGCCGCTATCCCATAGAATCAGGGGCTTACCCCAATCCAATAACGGCATCTGTGAAGATATCAGCCTGGGCGGTATAGGTTTTATTAATGACGCATTTATGGCGCCGGCAACCTTGCTTTCTTTAGCGGTTAATGTACTATCCAGGACCTTAAGCCCTATCGCAAAAGTAGCCTGGTCTCAACCGCTACCGCATTCAGACAGGTATAAGGTGGGCGTAGAATTCCTGGAGTTTGCCCTAAGCGAAAAAAGATACCTCTCGGATTATATAGATATGCAGACCCAGGTAGCCTAAATACATAAGGAGAAAGATGTCCGCGGAAGAAGCAAAACAGGTTCAAGACAAAGCAGCACAGACAAAAGAAGCGCCAAAGCAGGCCAAGCCTGCGGAGGAAAAGCAGGCCAACTGTCTGGCCTGCAATAAACCCATCATTAAACTGCGGCGCTATTACCGGAACGGTAAATTTTATTGCAACAAAAGATGCTGGCGTAAGTATATAACGAAATCCAAAGAAGAGAAAAAATGATAAAAAAGACAAAGGCAGAAAGAAGGCGATACCCGCGCATAGAACAGCGGTTCCCCATTAAATTAGCAGCCAATGGTTACGACTTTGCCACTTCTACGCAAAACGTAAGTTGCGTAGGCACCTATTGCCATATAACCAAATATATGCCCCCCTTTACCAGGGTCCTGGTGAAATTAACCCTGCCCGTCTCCGGCGACTACGGCAATAAAAATTATAACGTAGAATGCAAGGGCGTGGTGGTAAGGACTGAAGACGAATCCAGGGGCGGTTTCAATATAGCCGTATTTTTTAACGAAATAAACGGCGAGCAGAAAAAGAAGATATCCGAATATGTAAGTCAATTCTTATCTAAAGAGCCCTCCGTAGCTAACAGGGTATAATTTCCCTGCCCAGAATATCCTCAAAAAAAATGGGCATAACAAAAGCGCACAGGCCCGTAAAGTTAATCGTTGGTTTTATTTTCAAAGAAGAGGAGGCATTTGACCTCGCTAAGGTTATTTTAAGAAAAAAATTCGGCGAAATAGATTTTGAAAGCCAAACCCTCCTCTTTAACCATACAGACTATTACCAGGAAGAGTTCGGCAAGGGCTTAAAAAGGAAATTTACCGGCTTTAAGCATTTAATCCCGCCGCAGGCCTTACCAAAGATAAAAACCGCTGCAAATAAAATCGAGGAGAAGATCTCAGGCGGGACTCGCCGTCTGATTAATATCGACCCCGGTTATCTGGACCTGTCCAAGCTCATCCTCGCCTCAACCAAAGATTATAAACACCGCATATATTTAGATAAGGGGATATATTCTGAGGTAACGCTATTTTATCAAGGCAAGACCTTTAGGCCCTGGGAATGGACATATCCGGATTATAAGACCGGCGAATATATCGCGATATTCAACCAGATAAGAAAGATCTATGCCGGGCAGATCAAATGAAGCCCCCTATGTACCCTTCTTATTTAGAATCCTACCATAATTCAAGGTTAGGCAAAATCACCGAAAAAGCCTTTACGATGCTTGAGTCCTGCTCTATATGCCCGCGCAGGTGCAAGGTAAACCGCTTAAAAAACGAAAAAGGTTTTTGTAAGACCGGTTTTAAACCCAAGGTATGCAGTTATATGCCGCACCATGGAGAAGAACCCCCCATATCAGGAATGCGCGGCTCAGGGGCAATCTTCTTTTCCCACTGTAATATGGCCTGCGTCTATTGCCAGAACTACGAATTCAGCCAGCTGGGACAGGGGAGGGAGGTAGATTTTGAAGAATTAGCTAAAATAATGTTAGAACTGCAGGGGATGGGCTGCCACAATATAAATTTAGTTACTCCCACCCATGTCTTACCTCAAATTCTAAAGGCCCTGGAATCAGCCATACCCAAAGGCCTCAAGATCCCCATCGTCTATAACACCGGAGGCTATGAATTGCCGGAGATAATAAAATTGCTGGAAGGCATAGTTGATATCTACCTGCCTGATATGCGCTACGCTGATTCCGAGGCAGCGGTTAAATATTCTTCTGCGCCGGATTACCCTGAATATAATCAGGCGGCAGTCAAAGAAATGCAGCGGCAGGCCGGTGTTGCCAGGATGGATAATGAGGGTATAATAAAGAGCGGCCTGGTTATAAGGCACTTAGTTCTTCCCAATAACCTCTCCGGCACGGATAAAATTATGAGATTTATCAAGGAAGATATTTCCGAAGATACCTATATCAGCCTGATGAGCCAGTACCTGCCTTATCATAAAGCAGCTGAATTCAGTGAAATCTGCCGCCGGCTGCAGCATAAAGAATACGAAGAAGCGAAACTGATAATGCAGAGATACGGTTTATACAACGGCTGGATCCAGGAGTCCTACGGTTCAGAGAGGTTCGCGGGCATACACATCAAACCGGCACTAGAGAAAAACTCGTGATCCCTAAGAATTTGATGAAGAAGACAGAAAACAAAAGCAATAAGGCCCGCGCGTTCTTTCAACTGTTTTATGCATGGCTCGTCAAAATACACGACACTCCCCAGAAAATAGCTCTGGGTTTCGGCCTGGGGGTATTTTCAGGGATTTTTCCCGGGACAGGGCCTCTGGCAGCCTTGTTCCTGGCATTTATCTTACGGGCAAACCGGGCAAGCGCTTTATTAGGAAGCCTGTTCACTAACACCTGGCTGAGTTTTTTAACTTTTATCTTTGCGGTTAAGCTTGGTTCTGCTATACTGGGTATAAGCTGGCTAAAGGTCAAAGAAAACTGGATTAATTTTTTAACGCATTTTCACTGGTGGGGCCTTTTCAAATTATCCGTTCTAAAAATAATCCTGCCGGTAGCGGCCGGCTATCTGCTGGTTTCTTTTTTCTTGGGGTTGCTGGCTTACTTAGCCGTCTTGGTGGTGATTACCAGAGTAAGAAAGACAAAGGCCTAAAGCAACAAAGGAGGGATTGATGAAAGTAAAAGCCGAATTCACGTTTCCCGGTAAATTAAAAGATCAACCCTTAATCTGCAATATCTGTAAGCAGTTTGCCATTACCTTAAGCATCGTAGAGGCTTCTTTTTCTACGGACACCGGCTGGGCAATATTAGTCCTGGAAGCAGCTGAAGCTGAAATTAACAAAACGCTTGCATATCTAAAGGGCTACGGGGTAGAAATAGAGAATATCCAGAATGTTGTCTGAAATCCGGCTGCACTAATCCAGGCCCCTTTCAAAACTCATCACTAAAGCAGGTCCAGTTTAAATACAGAAAACAAACTGTTATGTTTTCCGTCGAGTATACGAGTGTGTTGACTAAATCTAACTTAAATGGTATCATTAAGTTATGTGTGTAGAATGAAAATATAGCTAATGTTATTGAATATAGCCGAGGGGAGATAGATCAGTGAGAGAGCACCTTGTCTGTTGATGCAAAACATTTTAACCATAGACGTTGAAGACTGGTATCAAACCCAATCCTATAGATCTAAAATAAAGGCCTCTGACTGGGATATTTTAGAAAGCAGATTAGGTATCACGTTAGAAATTTTGGAAATACTGAGACAACATAAGGCAAAGGCCACTTTTTTTATACTGGCATATAATGCTAAACGACATCCGGATATTGTCCGTCTGATAGCGGAAGAGGGGCACGAATTAGGTGTGCATGGATACTACCATAATCCGGCATACTTGCAGACACCTTTACAATTTCAAAATGAAGTCGGATACTCTAAGAAATTAATAGAAGATTTATGTCAGACAAAAGTAATTGGCTTTAGGGCGCCAAATTGGTCCATAACCCTTTCGTGTCTCTGGGCGTTAGATATACTTAGACAGTTAGGTTTTTATTATGATTCGAGCATGAGCGAGTCTATTTTTAAAAAGACACGCAATAAAATACCCCATGAATTATTAGAAATACCGAGGTCTTCATTTAGATTTATGGGTATAGCGATCCCGTTTGCAGGAGGAGGTAGTTTAAGGGCATACCCTTATTTCGCTACGAGAAAGTTAATACAGCAGAAAAATAAAAAAGGCCATAAAGTTGTCGTTTATATCCATCCATGGGAATGTGATAGAAATCCGCCTCAGGCAGGTCTTGCTTTTTCTAAGAGACTTATGAAAGATTTTAATTTAGGAAGCACGAAAGAAAAACTTGGGTTTCTTCTAAAAGATTTTGAATTTAATTCAATTAGAAATTTATACTACGCCGCCCTTGGGAACCCCTGAGGCTATAGCCATGGACGAGAAAATCAAGAGTCAACTCTCAATTATAATTCCTGTCTATAATGAAGACTTAACAATCAGGCAGGTTGTATCTGAATTATTGGAGAAATACAGAGATTCCGAGATTATCGTAGTTGACGATTGCTCTGACAACGAGACGAGATATAAACTCGAAGGACTAAACGTCAGGGTAATCAGACACCAAAATACCAAAGGATACGGCGCAGCGTTAAAGACAGGCATAAGGAATGCTACAAAAGATGTCGTCATAACTATCGATGGTGACGGAGAGCACTCTGCAGGTTATATCGATTTGCTTATTAAAGACATCAATCTATTTGATATGATTGTGGGCGCAAGAGTAGCCAATGCCGTACAGAATTTTCCTTTTTATCAAAACCTTGCTAAAGGTTTTATTTGTCTATTTTTAAGTTTAATCTTTAAACAAAAGATACTTGATATTAATTCCGGCCTTAGATTAATGAAAAAGGATATTGTCGAGAAATATCTTTCCATTCTTTCTGATGGCTTTTCTTTCACAGCCAGCATTACTCTAGCCATGCTTCTGGATAACTATAAAATAAAATACGTACCTATTGGTTATCATAAAAGGGCAGGAAAATCTAAAATTAAAATATTCAACTACACCATTAATTTTATAAGGAGTTATTGGCGGGTTATATACCATTTGAGATTTATTAAAAGGCATGCTGAATAGAATATTCAAGATTACTATAGCCCAAAAGAATATACGCCGCTTTATGCGAAGATTTTTTCGAACAAGATATGAATCAATAAGTAATACCCGCTTCGATATCAAACTGATATTAGCCCATCGCGTTTTAATGAGCCTATATAGAAATTTTGACGCTAAAAAGAAAATTTTCGATACTATCTCTATCCAGACGCAGACGGGTTGCAATTATAATTGTCCATTTTGTCCAGCTAATAAACCTGACTTGAATTTATATGGGGGAGCAGCTCCGGGAGCAAAAATGGATTTTAATCTTTTTAAAAGCGTTATTGACCAATTATCAAAATTAGCATTTAAAGGCAGGATCTCTCCTGATGCAATGAACGAACCTTTGATAGATGAAAGACTTACTGATTTAGCATCTATTATTAAAAGGAAATGTCCCCATGCATTCTTGTTTATCCAGACCAATGGTTCATTGTTGAATAAGAAATTGATTGTAGAGCTAATTAAGTCCGGAGTAAATGAAATATATGTCAATGATTATACGGAAGGGGAGGCGATATTAAGCCGTTTAGCCAATATGTCATTAGATAAAAGATATCAAATGCATATTACTTTGGAGAGACGTTCTTTTACAGAAAGATTGTCAAATAGAGCTGGTAATATTAAACTCTCTCGGGAACTCGCGGAACCGCTTAAAATACCCTGTGTTAAGCCATTTAGACAGATAAATATTACTTACGATGGCCGGGCTATTCTATGCTGCCAAGACTGGCAATTTACACAGGTCCTGGGAGATGCTAAAAGAGAAACATTATTAGATATATGGACCAATGAATTTTATGATAAAATTAGAAGTGAATTAAAAAATTATAACCGGGCAAATAACCTGCTTTGCGCCAAGTGTGATTTTAGCGGATTATGGTAGAAGAGATAAAAGTTAAGAAGCATAAATCCTTTTTGTTCCTTACCTGCTGTCTAATCCTGGGTTTAATACTGAATTTGTTTTTATTAAAACATGTACCTATTGGCCCAGATGGATACTATAGGATGATTTTAATTAAACGCCTATTCAGTGGTAAGGGGTATGCCGGTTTCATGGGAACTTCTCCATTTCATCCTCTCCTCATGTGTATTTTTTATATTTTCATAGGTAACCTGGAAACCGCAGGACGCGCGGTCTCTATTACATCTTTTTTAATTAGTATAATTTTATTTTTTAAATTAGCCAGGTTAATTTATAGCGACAGAGTAGCGTATCTGGCTTCTATATTATTTTTAACTCACACCCTTATTTTAAGATTCTCATTACAAATGCATTCCCACTCCACCGATATACTGTTAATAATTATTGCTATTTACTTAGCCAGCCTGATCATAAAAAATGATAAGTTAGAGTATGGAAATTTTATCCTCTTAGGAATCGTTTTGGCCTGTGCTATTTTAAATCGGCCGGAAAACATAATCTTATCCTTGGGTATAATAATGACTATTTTTATCCAGAAAAGGAAACAGCCTCCAAGAAAGATCGTTGCCTTTAGTTATTTAATAATTGTCCTTGTTGTATTACTATTTCCTTATGCAAATTTTTTGCACAAACATACCGGCAAATGGGCCTTAACCATGAAAATCAGAAATTTACAGTTTTATGAATATATGAGTTCTAGTGACCCTTTGGCTAGAGAAAATCAGAAACAGAAAATGATCAAATTTCCTGCATTTAGACCTTTTGAATATATAAAGAATAATAAAATAGAGCTATTAAAAAGATATCGAAGTGGCATAAGATTGTCTGCTATCAGGCTTGGCAGTATTTTATATAAGAGATGGGGGTATATATTAATTGTTCTGGGCTTATTTGGAGGAGGGTGGGATAGGAATAGAAAAAAAGTTGAGATCTTGCTATTTTCATGCCTGGCGCCTCTGTTGATTATCCCTCTGGGCAATGTGCAAGAGAGATATTTTCTGTCTACCTTACCAATATTTTTACTATGGATAGCCAAAGGGCTAGAAAATTTATATATATTTATAAAAGACAGTTTTAATTTATCAGATAGGGAATCTAATTTAGCGATTTGTCTCGTATTAATCTTACTCATTTCCCCAATGGTTAAATTCTTAATTAAGCATGATATCTCACCTGTGTCCCAATATAAACAGACTATGGCCCAATATAAACAGATGGGATTATGGATGAAGAATAATATCGAGGATATAGGGAAAAAAAGGGTAGCCTGTACCAATGAATTTTGTACTATTTTTTACTCCGGTGGTATACCTGTAGACACGCCCTTTGAAGAAAATTATGGGAATTTTATTGAAAGTTTAAAAAGTAAACGGGTTGATTATTTAATTATATCCGGAGAAACTATCAGGCGCCGGCCTTATCTTAAGTTCCTTCTCAATGACCGAGAAAAATACCAGGGCCTAATCAAGGTCCACGTAATCGAAGGGCCCAAGAAAGTAATACTATACAAGTCAGACTATGCACACCCCTGACTCAAGACCGCAAAAACCCCCAGGTTTATTAAGACCTAGATTTGGCGTTTATCCGAAATAATTGCCCAGGTTACCTTAGGTAAATAATCTATTTGCCTAATACCGCTCTAGCGGCCCGGAAATAGCCATTTTTAAGGCCCTGCTCTGGCATTACTGAAAGTAGCAGAGGCTAATCCAAGGGCTGTGATAAAGGCCTTGCACGCATAATATTCATCGATTCCTTTCCGGAATAAAGTAGAACCGGCCCATTGACAAAACTGCCATTAGGCGTAGAATAAGCCTTGGTTACAAAGAGGCATAAGATGGGCTTAAAGTAGCTAATAATTAAAGGCAACTCTCGAAAGTAGGAGGGGGTTGCCTTTTGTTTTGTAAGATAGTACGGAGATAAGGAGGTGGAGTATAATGAATATTATTAATGTTCTGCCCAAAGGAATCAATTTATTTTTCTGGTTTGCTACTCTCATTTTGTTCTTGATCATTATTCGTTTAATATTATGCATATTTAAAGTTGTTGCGGTTAAGCAGGGTGAAGCAGATTATAGAGATGAAAGTAAAGAAAAATTTACGTATATTAGTTTTCGTGACGAGAAATTTAGGCATATTTTTGCTAAATCATTCTTTAGTTGCTACGGAGATTTACATATCGATGATTACTTCTTGCCTACTATAGTTGGTTTAGTTGAGCTTATTTTGTTTCCGATATTGTTTTTTAAACGATGGGATGTAATTGCATTTTGGCTCGGTTTAAAAACGGCAGGCCATTGGGGATTATGGAATAAATCGCGTACCTCTTATAACAGATTCTTATTCGGTAATATTTTATCATTGGCCTTTGCATATATTTTGTATCGCATATTTTTCATGAAATAAAAATAATTATTAGAAAGATATAAGCAGATATAAGTAAACCATAATAAATCTGATACCTTCCGAGTACCGTAAAAATAAGGACAGCGGTCGTTTTTAAATAAAAGAGGGGGAGTCGCTTCTAATCCTTTGTGCTTCGCACAAAGGATTTCGCTAGATAAAAGCTTAAGGTGCTCAATTTTTGAAAAATAAATCCGACTCCCATTTCTGATAAAGGGTCTTATAAAGACCCGCTTTTTATGCTCAAAATCTGCAAAACCATCTGCAAAACTATCTTAAATTTTTTGTTAGATTTAGCCGCTTTCTACGTCTATTAGAGTATGGGGGAGAAAGAAAAGAGGGCATTATGAATATGGGCCAACCTAAAAATGATCAGTTTGATTTATCAAAGGAAACAAGCTTAATTGCTTTTTTAGATTTGACAAACATGTTCCATTGGCAAGATACTCTAAAGTGGAAGTTTTCCATATACTACGTGATTAAACAGTTACTAGAAATCAAGGCCGTAAAAGAACTAAGGATATATTACGGTCTAAATACCAGGGAACTGCAAAAATCCAAGAATTTTCATCGGCATTTAAGAAAAACTGGAGCGATAGTCATCAGCAAGCCGGTTAAGTGGATTAGAAAAGAACTAACCAAAGACTTGTTTGTTAAACCTACCACCCTTGACTTATTTGACACAAACGCCCATACTAAACTCGATGAATTAATAGCCTGCTTGCAACAGCAAGGTATTGTCATAGAAGAGCCTAAGTGTAATTTCGATGTTGAGATGGCCTTGGATATGTTGGATAATATGGATAAGGTTGCCGGAATCTTACTCTTTTCCGGTGATTCTGACTTAAAAGAACCACTCGAGCGTTTTAAATTAAAAGGAAAACATATCTATGTTTTTGGGGTGAGAGGACAAGTTGCAACTGAGTTGTGGAAAGTGCTTACCAAATACGTAGATTTTGGAAAATGGTATCAGGGGCCTAAGAAGCGAAAAACCCGCTCATGACGAGCGGGTCCGCGTGTATACGCAAGTCTGATTAACTCAGCTTGCAAATAAAGTATAGCACGCAAAAGGGCGCTGTCAAGGAAAATTTCGACCAAGAAATGAAGTTAAGATATGCTCACCATCCGCGAAACCACCTGTAAAACCCTCCTGAACAAGTCCAAACTTGCCGATTTTACCCTGAACTGCTATGTAGGCTGCAGCCACAGGTGCCTGTATTGCTATGCCAGGTATATGAAGAAGTTCAAGGACAGGCCTGAAGACTGGGGTGATTTTGTGGATGTCAAGGTAAATGCCCCGGAAGCCCTGGCTAAACAGCTGCGCAAAATCAAGCCCCCAAAGGAAGTATTCATGAGCTCTATCTGTGATGGCTGGCAGCCAATAGAGGCAAAATATAAGCTCTCCAGGACCTGTCTTCAGCTGCTTTTGGAGGCAGGTTTTGAGGTAGACATACTCACCAAGAGTAGCCTGATTTTACGCGATTTTGACCTTTTAGAGGCCTACAAAACCCCTAGTTTAGGCATGACTATTACTACCTTAAATAGAGACCTGCAAAAGGTTCTTGAACCCTATGCCTCTGAGCCTCAGGAACGGCTGAATACCTTAAAAAAAGCCCGGGAAAAAGGGATTAAGACCTGGGTGTTTTTAGGGCCGTTGATACCCGAATTTACCGATACTCTGGCCAATCTGGAGGCCCTTTTTAGGGCTCTACAAGACCTGGATTTGGATCGGATATACGTAGATAGATTGAATCCCCGCTGGGGCGTACTGGATAGCCTAAAAAGGGGGTTAGGAGGGAGGTACCTCATTAATCCTGCCGGATACGCTGAATACAGCCGCCAGCTCCGCCAAAGAACCCGGGAACTCGCCAGCCAAGCTGGGCTGTCAAGCAAAGTCACATTCTGCTTCTAAATGTAAAGCTCAAAAAGAATAAGTAAGTCTAAGTAAGTCAAATTCGCCTTTTCCACAGGAAAATCCCGATATAACATAACTTATCATCTACCAATGCCTTAGAGCAATTTATCCAATATGCCCAAGTTAACATAAGATACATTATAGGCAATTGGGCGACACATCTTTTTATCGGTTATCCGTTAAGGTATTTTCTTTAATATATTGAGCGATTCTTTGCAACTGTTCCTCGCTTGGTTTTGTCTGTTCTTTCATCCATCGTTGAATTGTCCGGGTTGAAACTCCTAAATTTGCCGCTAAATCCTTTGTGTAGAAACTGCTAATCTGGCCTTTATGCCAATCTACCCATTCTTTAAGCCGTCCATCCATAATACGTACTCCCTTAAATTCTTTTTAAACCCTCTAAAAAACGGTTATATTTACGTTCTAAAAATAGCCCATTTTGGGCATTTTTATATAAAATTTCAAATAATTTTGCGCTGTCTTTATGGTCATATATAAACATATAACTCCATCCGTTTTTGGTTTTTTGTTTGTAAATTGTCCTTTTAGGCATACCTAAACAATCTTCAATGGCCCTTTGCAATCCTTCTATAAAAGCCTCCGAACCGCTGACAAATTTAGACCGTAAAGGGTAGTTTACCCGGCGTTTATCGAAGAAAACGCTGCCATCACCGTCAAAGACTCCTCTTATGAAATCAACCAGGTATCTTTCTGGAACCTGCGGGAACTTGACTGTTAGGCTTTTCCTGGGCAAAACACCGAGTTTCGCTAAATCCGCCACAAGCTTTTCTCTGGCAAAATGAAAGTAATATAGTCCTTTTTGGTGCCTAGATGGCGTTATTTTGTGCCCAGATCGCAAAACTTTTTTAACCTTTTCCAGTAAATCCCTGTCGTTTATACAAAGCGATATTACGCCAGCATCAGAAACACATCCATCGGTAATAATTAGACCAAAAACGTACGCCATTTCAGGCGACCAACTACTGAAGAAATCCTCATTTATGTCATAAAATTGCTGGGGAAGTTTATCTTGTTTCTGTGCTTCAATCCTTGCTTCTGACTTAGAACGTTGTTTTATAGCATATATTTTCAGTCTTCTATATATTGCTGTCCGGGAAACGCTATAGATTTTAGCTATATCCCCCAAGGACCTCTTTTCGTTAAGGTATAGACTGATTAACTTTTCTTTGGTTAAGTTAGCTAATTTTCTCATTTTGCTAGATTTTAAGTTTTGGCTGGGTGTTTAGACGGGAAATCTTCGTGAGAACTGATTACATAGCTTCCTCCCTGGATCTTAATTATCCTACCCCTGACAATGGCTTCTGCAATAACTTTATGTGCCTTTCTAAGGACCCGGCTGAAGGTCTGCTGGGAGATATGCATGGAGCCAGCTGCCTCTTTCTGGCTCAGGCCCATATAATCGGCCAATCTTATGGCCTCAAAGCCATCCATAGCCAAATCTACCTCATCCGGCCTTCCTGGCCTGCCCCGGGGGCTAAACTGGCTGATTTTGGGGTCCTGGCGCACTATCCTGTATTTCTTGGGTCTGCCTCTCGCCTGCATTTTACCTAAACTTACCTACTTTTAACGCCCCATTTATAATGAGTATGTACCTATTATTAGCATAGAAAAACATATCAACTCATCTTTTCAGCTCATCTTCTTTGCTAAACGCAGGGCTTCTTTCTGAACGTTAATAGGGAATTTCTTACTCATTTGAAGAAAGGTATTACGAGAGAGACTCTTCAGATTCAATTCTTCTTCTGGCAGGCTGGAGAGCCCTTTTGACTTTAAATATAAAGTGTCTAAGACTGCTTTCTCAGGCTCTGCTATAAAGACATTATCTTTCATGGTATAGCCGAAGAAAAGCTTCTTAGCTATTTTCCTGTATACAATAGACCGCCCTCGTATTTCTATCCGTTTTGTCTTTTTGGTAGTAGCAAATTCTATTCCGTAGGGTATTTGGCTTAAAATACCTAATTCGCCTAAGCAATAGGTGAAACTTGAGTAACTGGGTTGATAAACGGTGTTGGCAACTTCAAGAATATCAGACGGCTTCAGTATAACCTCATATAAATCCCGGCGCAATCTTCGCAGAATACCCCTTTTAACAAGGCGGTACAAAGTCACCTTACGGCTGACCGGATTAATTCCCAGGAGGCGCGCCACCTCCCTGCCAGTCAAATATCTTTTTTCTATGTTTAAGAGTTTTTCATAAACCTTAAGCATTTAAACTCTCCAACTCCTCTATAACCGGGTAATATTCTTTAGGCAGAAATTTCCTTAACTCCTGCCGTATTTTTCCTTTTGGATAACCAAATTTGCCCAAGGTAAAAGGCTTGTTGATCTTCTGGCAGATAAACCAAATATCAAAAATATCACGGGGCATTTTTCTCTGTTGTATCGTTATTAGCTTTTCCTCTAATATTTGCTCTAGAGTAAAAGCCTTTACCATAACCGTTATATTTGTAGCATTAGACTTCGCCATGGCAGTAGCAATGCCCACATCACTCTCTTTTATAACCCGTTTTGAAACCTCTATCTTTAAAGACAGGGCTAAATCACGCCATGCCTCCTTGATGCGTATTTGGGCCAGATTAGTATAATATTTACTTGCCAGGTCCATTATAGAGAATCTTTCGTCAGAATTAACAATCCCTATGATAACTTTTTTAAACTGCTCAGCTATAATACTTCCTGTTAAAGAAAAATCGAGGTCTTCAGAAAAACGCGCAGAGCCATATAAAAGCCTAAGCGCCGTCCCTCCTTTAAATATCAACTTATCCGATATGGAAGATTCAAACAATCCTCTTAAAAAAATAAGCTCTGCCTCTTCTCTCATGACCTGTTGCACGTCTATGCCTATTTTGGCAGCTAACCTTAAAGCAAACTCTTTATCCATATCTTTCCTCAATAGTTAACATTTATGTATACTTTCCTAGAAAGAGTATAAAACATCTCTTTCGGCTTGTCAAGTAAAAACTACGTATGAAACCCAGGTGCGGCCGTTTACTAGGGCCTCGTTCTGCGGTCAGTTATTTAGATTTACGCAAGTTATACTCCGTGTATTGCGCCAGGATTTCCTGGATTTTTATGGGCGGCTGAACTACAAAATAATGGCTGATGATGGCGTGGGCTATTTCGTGGCCGAGTATCTCGCGCGTAAAACTATCTTTAGATATATAGACCGTATTAAAACTGTAAACATAAAAAGAATTTGCCGTTAAGCCTCTATTAAAGAGGCCGTTGTATATCTTGTTTAATTGCCCGGAATCCTGGCAGATTTTGATATTGCCCTGGAAACTATAAAGCTGCATATCCAGGATATCGCAGACCTGCATAAAGAGCGTATCCAGCATCTCTGCCAGTTCTGACTCATAAGGCCCCCCCCTGTTTATGGCCTGGCCTGCCAGGAGCCTATCTGATGGGCTGATATTTAATCTCTGGACAAGGCCGGCTATATCTAACTGCGGAGTATAATAGACGACAAAATGCTTACTTTCTATTTTTCTTGCTGAACCAAAGCCGTCTTCTATCTCCAAGGCAAAGACCAACCCTGATTGCAGAAAGAATACCACAACAGCAGGAATGATTGCCTTGTAAATCCTTGCAAAAAGCATCAGGTCTTAAAATAATTGATTATCCTGTTTAATTCCTCGGATATCTTCTTTAGTTCGTTTAGATAAGCCCTCTTATGTTCTGCAACCTCGTTTTCTGAGATGCTGTCCAGTTTTTCTTTCAGGGCGCAGAAGTTGCTCTTTAAGGCCACCAGTTCCGAGGTGATTTTGGCAATCATTCCATTAAAGGTATCGGCTAAATCCTGCAACTGGTCAAGGCGCCGAATCTTAAAACCGCCGGAAAAATCTCCTTTTTCTAACATCTCCATTACCTTTTTAAAGCGGTATAATGGCCCGGCAATCTTATGCGAGAAGAATAAAGTTAACATGACAGCAGCCAGGCCTATGACGGCCACCACAATAGCTACGGTCTGAGCCAGGAGCGGCAGTATAAAATCTGCGGTGGTCCTCACCGCCACCCGTGAATTCACAATAGAAACCGTGGTTGACTGTATGGCAAGAAAATAAATTATCCCAATGGTAAGCAGGCCGCCTACGGCAACCAGGGCAGAGAATTTCAAGATGAATTTGGCCTGGAATTTTTTATCAATAAAGTAAATTTTGCGTTTATTGGCTCTCTCCATCTGCTCCCTCCTATCTGCAATCCTCTTCTTTTATTTTAATAAATCCTTATTTACCCTGATATCTGCCTTATTACGCAAGCCGGCGACCCAGTTATTGAGCATCTGCGTTTCTTTAAACTTGGTGATCTCCCATTTTATCTGGTTATACATCTGGTCATAGGTCTTATCAGTTTTACCGTCTTTGCGCATATTTTGATAGGTCTCTTCTATTGTTTTGTCGCTGACAAGGGCAGCCCCTGCAATTTCTTTGGTCTTCTTATCTAAAGCAAGTTTTAAGAGAGACTGCTCCCAGAACCTCTCAATCATTTTAAGAAAACTCTTGTCCTTATCCAGATTTTTCCTTTGGGCGTCCTGGAGTATAAGTTTCCTGTTAATCAGGTTATTCAAAAACTCTTTTCTTGATTCCAGGGTATCTACCCTGCCGAAAGCGGATTGCTTAAATTCCTCCTGAAATTCTTCTTTTGTGATATCGTAATCGTTAATCTTGGCAAGGACCTGCTTAACTTGCCTGGGCGCCTGCCGGCAGCCAGCCGCCAGTATTAATATACATAAAAAGATTAGATTTTTTTTCATCGCCTCTCCTTTCATTTTGTAAATTATTATACTACTCTACGGAAAATTTACTACAAAAAAGAAAAAGCGGATCCAGAAAGAGTTCCTTTTCAAGCTTCTCTCCCGGCCGCAGGCCGATGATGTGGATAATAGGTTCATATATATCCCAGTAATAAGGCAGGGCCACTTCGACGGACGCTTTTAGATTCGAGTATCTATCTTCAACCTGTTCGATCCTATCAAACGATTGCCTGATTCCAAAATTAATCATTTCCCAGAAGCTTTTTAAACCGCTCGAATATATCTTGTCTCAAATCACTGATATATTCATCAGGACCGTTCTCTTGCTCGACCAACATAGGGCCTTGAGCATCAGCTTTACTAAAATATTTACGGATATTCTGCTTAACGTTCTTGCCTTGCTCATTTTCCTTAATAAGCAAATTGACCTTGTTAATAAGCCCCTCTTTCCCCGGGCAGAACCTCAACATGTAATACGCGTAGTAGAGATCTTTTTTGAATTTCTCACTATTCTGCCGCTGGACAAACGTGAGCAGCTTGTGAAAAACGAACATCGATTCCGTAGGTATCTGTACCTTTTGTTTATCGATACTTGCCGTTATCACTGACTCGAGTAATAAACTGAAATTTTCAATCTCGTTTATCTTGATCTCCCGGCCGATTATCTTATCTATAATCTTTCTTGAAACTTTAGGATCAGCAATAAATTCGACTTCGGCCTTTAGAGAACCCTCGGCATCTTTTACAATTGGGACAAAAGGAACCAGCCTGTCCATCGAAACATGGCGCTCTCCGTACCCAAGTCTTTGAACATAAGAGGCAATAGTGTCTTTACCTTTAAATTCTATATCACCTATCCCAAAGTCAATATCCGCTGTGGTGACCGCTAAATTGGGCACGTTTCTCCATATATATTTCGCGTAAATATAAGGCACCCACCCGCCAACCAGAACGAGATAAGGAAGAAAATCGGCGAGGTCATTAATCACTTTGATAAGAAGCTTCTCTCCTGGAAATGTTTTAGACAAAATTCCTTCCCTCCTCTTTTAGGGTTTTTAATAAATATTGTGAATGATCTCTGCCGCGCTGCGGGAAATTGTACAAATCCAAATAAAGCTGCAGATCTGAAACAACATTGTAGCCTTTTACTGTTTGATTGTTACAAAAAACACCGTTTTTATAATATGGTTTTATGAGATAAAAATTGCCGCCCTTCTTTAATTCTTTCAAATCGAGCGCCTGCCTTAAATCTAACGATACATCATTGAATTTCTCGCTTCTTAGGTAACAGTACACCGCTTGAGTATTTACGTAATTAGTAATAAGATTCGCGCCGGTATGGAGGGTTAAGGCGTATCCGTTGGGGAGTCTTTTCGCTTCAAAGAAATTTTTCAACCGAGGCAAAACATCTCCATGGGGTGAATAATAAAGATGCGCCTTGTTTAACTCAAAGCTGTAAAACTTAAGCCATTCATCTAATAAACTTTTTCTATTCTGTAAGACGCTATATGCTAATCTACCGGAACGGATTCCTCCAATGAATCCTTTTTTACGTAATAAGGATAGTACGGCAGCGGCTCGTGCGCGGCCTACGCCGAACTCTTTCTCGAAGTCCCTAGCTACCCATTTTTTATCAGGCTGCGACAACAAAGCACGTATAATTATTGTAGCTTTATCGCTTAAGATAGCTTTCATTATTCTTACCTCCCTTTTAGAATGTCCTGTGTATCTAAATGTCCACTGTTTGATGGACATTTGCTAACAGTGGACATTTTACCATGAACACCTCAAAAGTCAAGAAAAATCTGCCCTTCGGCAGAGACTTGAGCAGATTTTTCTTGATCCTGAGGAGCGCTTCACATAACCCATTGTGGCGACGAAGGATCTAAGCCCGCAAAAAAATACCCCGCATTTTTTGATGCGGGCAGCTGCTAAACAGGTTTATTTTGTATTATTAATTAGCGAAGGAACGGCAGGAGCCCCTCGTGGCCCATAAGATTCAATGCCCCGTCTAAGAAACTATAATCGCCTTCTGTCAATGTGAACTGCTCAAAGGCAGATGAGTCTGTCTGGGTTATTGGCTATTCCAATAATCTCTGGGCTAAATGATGCAATTCAGGATTAGCTAAGGCAAAAACTTTCTTTTTTACTACGCGTGAAAAATACTCTTTTTCAGTCTTTGTTAACTTTTCTCTTTTTAATTTTTTATAAAATAACTCTTTCTGCTTAGGAGAAAAAACTTGCGATAACGAATATTCGAGATTTAATTCGTCTTTCGCGGAAAGCAATTCATTTAATTTTGCCTTTGATTGACTAAAATAATTATTAAACACAGATTTTAACCTATGAGCAGACATTTCGCGTCCGGCAACACTAAGATCATCATCATTCTTAAATTTCTCTAAGAATCCGGTAAATTCTTTTTTTCTATCGCCGGAAAGGGATTTGTAAAACCCATCAGCCCAAGAAAACTTTAGATTAAAGAATCTATAAACCCCAAGCGACATCACCATAAGCGAAGTCAAATACGATTTATCAAAAGGCTTTTTCAAATACTCATTAACCTTATCATAGTTGAACAGTCCTTTTTCTGCGCTATTTGCTAAAACTACAGGAAAACCTTCCCAGAGGCGAAGATCCCTGGATCTAACCATATCCGCCAAGGTTAAATTTGCATTTTGATCGTCTTCAACACCAAATAGCGGAAACCCTAAAGTGCTGACCCTCTTAAGGAGATTGTCATTTTTCATTACTTAAACCTTCTTTCTTAAGGATTTTTAAGAAATGCTCTAAATTTTTATTTACCTTTTCTTCTGATACATCATAGGCCGCCGTTTTCCGAAAACGGCTCTCCAGCCGCTTAAGGTCTATTTCGGCTATCTTGCTTTTTACTAAGCTCAAACAATCATCTATATCAACTGTCGTAGCTCTAAACAATTTAGTAATAATGATGTCATAATAGCTGAGCGCTCCCAAATAAATACGACTGAACTCTTTTATTAAAATATGGTTCTCTTTATTCAATGGAGACTCTAATAATTCTGTAGTATGTACAACTTTGCCTCTGAAAAGATCAAAAATAAAACCGTCTCCTCTCGCCCAACCCCAACCGCTGGCAGATTTATAACCTAATTGCTTTAGTGTATTTATAAGATAATCATACTCAGTTATCTTGGGAACAATTAAGTCAATATCTTTAGTAGATGCCTTCACGCCTAAAAGGGTTAACGCGGTTCCGCCACAGGCAATCAAATGAACTTTCCGCTTAAGAAAACTATCCCAGGCGCTAATTCTATTTAGTAAAACCTGTTTATCTATTCGGTATTCCATACAATTATTTGTATTATTTTATACAATTCTCTGTATTAAAATATACAATAAAATTATCAAATTGTCAAGGAAAACTTTCATTAATGAAAGTTTTCCTTGATTCTGTGGCAATGTGCCACAGAATCTAAGCGGCAATGTGCCGAAGAACCTAATATAATTTCCTATGCTATCAAGGGAAATTTCAGGGGCAAGGCATTCTTGCATTATAAATGCAAAATTTCATTATGCCTCTATTCCTTATTAATAATTTTGATTAACTCAGGGGTGGTGTATACGGAAGCTAAACGCTGTTCCTTAAAGGCGGCGTCATTTGACCATATGGGAATTCCAAGAGCCACGGATAACGCAAGGTAAGGGGCATCATCATAGGGGACATTCTGCACAGCTTTAGGTATGAAACTTTCGTATTCTTCTTCAGGTATAATTTTTATCTGGCTAAGAAGTAACTCCAGTAATTCTTCCAGTTGTTTCTCGTTTACCCCTGCCCGTCTTCTTAGTGACTTATCTTTCTTAAAGGTATTTTTAACTTCTAAAGCAAAGTATTCAGGGGCAAAAAGCTCAATATCATCATCAAAAAGCAGCTCCCTTGTAACAGATGACTTTAAGAAGGCGGCAATTAATATGTTGGCATCTATAACTAATTGCATTAGTTGCCTGCTCTATGCCTTTTCCAGATACGCTTATTTATTTTCTTGCCGTATTCCAGAGTATTCTCTTCAGTAAGCGCGCTATGAGAAAGCAGCTTGTTCATCTTCTCCAGAACCCCCATCTTGTCAATAATAGCAGCCCTAGCTACTTCAGACCAGTTTATATACCGGAATGACTTCATCTTCTGCTTCAGTTCTGCGGGAATGGCTAAAGTTAGTGAAGACATAATCTCACCTCCTGTGTATTATGTGTCTTACGTATATAAACGTAACACATAAAATTATCTTTGTCAAGGAAAACTTTCATTAATGAAAGTTTTCCTTGATTCTGTGGCAATGTGCCACAGAATCTAA